>OGOM01001141.1_pt1 | contig 21294 bp, 15 predicted proteins | sample 1552681 | NCBI WGS metagenome assembly OGOM01 (sample SAMEA2580188, study PRJEB22360) | human gut metagenome | biome: human gut; feature: human-associated habitat; material: faeces | place: Denmark | collected 2008/2010 | reverse complement strand
AACCATAGGCTTCTGCAGCCTGTCGAGTAGTGATATTCCGTTTTACGATTTCAAATAAATTGTTGTTCTTGAAAATTGACCTCCTTCTTATTTTCAAAAGTCCCTGCCGGATGGGAAAGCCCTGCACGGGCTTACGCATCCGGCAGGGTTTCGGGGTGCGGGTGGAAGACCCTGCTGATTTACAGGCTCATATCGTAGCTGCGCTTCTTGGCTCGCGGCCGCTGTTCACGCTGCTGCAATTTTTCCATTTCAAGGATGCTGTCAACATTGGCAAGTACCGTCTGTATTTCTGTATTGCGTTCCTTAAAATAGTGGTATGTTTCATACCGTGCATCCTTTGTGCACATCAGAAGTTCTTTTTCTGCCCGGAGATCTTTCATCGAAGGGAATTTTTCGTCTAGGAAATCCCGCTTTAGAAATTGACGCGCTTCCTCGTATTTTGCGATTTCATCGAAATGGGTTTGCCGAAAAATTTTCTTGTTAGGTGCTTTCAGAAATTCGCTATAAACAGATTTTGTAGAAAAATACTGACCCAAATGATGAATCTGCTCGTTGACCTTTTTCAGCTTGACTTCCGTGAGTTTCGCATCACTTCGAGCCGTCGCCATTTTTCGGTCAGTACTCTCGGCAGCTTCATAAAGTTTTTCGTATGAATCATATCCGTGCTCTTGCACATAGAGAACGGTCTGCGCCATCTTCTGTAAATTTGAGATTTTGACTTTCTGGGCATAGGCATAGCTCTGCTGGGCTTTTACGCAATCCTGCAAATTTACAACCAGCCGGAGATTCGACTTGATGTACAGCGCATCCATAGGATCATTGACACGACACTGCTGCTTTTCTTTCTCGGCTGCGTTGCACTGAAAAAGCAGCAAAAGATGCTCACGGTCAAAACTGGTTCCCAGCGTTCTGGCAGAGATAAATTTCTCCCTGTCTGCTGGAAGGTAGCTGAATCGCCCTCGATGGTCTTTCACCAAAATGCCGTATTCCAGCTTTAAGAGGTTTTGAAAATCCATAAAAGATGCAGATCGTTTTGCCATATCGGTAATGGCATTTCGGAATTTTTCCTTCTCCGTTTCAAAAGTCGTCTTTGCTGGTGTGAACCCATCGCCAAGAAGTTCCAGATTGGTAAGGTCCAGGTTGATCTGTCCGCGCCGTTTAGCGTAATATTCCTGCTCCGAAACTTTAGAGAAAGAGGGGGAAAGCAAATCGATCTGATTCAAGTTTTCCCTCATGCAAATATCCATCAGAGATTTCTGTAAATGTTTCAAGTAGTCTTTTGTCAGATGGTGCTTGTGCCCTGCCTTGCAGTCAATGGGTCGCTCCATAAAGGACTGCTTAGGTACATCCAGCTTTCGCAAACTGTTGATTACGATATGGACATGAATATTTCCGCTGCCATTGTGACCGTCCATGTGCGTACAGACCAATGCCTGATGCCCCGGAAAATTTGCTTTTGCGTATTCCAGTCCAAGCTCCTGTGCCCGTTTCCCCGTCAAGCAATTTTCTGTGCTGTCCCGTGGGTCAAAGCTGATGATGTAATGATGGCTTTTGATTTCATTCTTATTTTTGTTCTTCTGATATTCGCGGTTCAGCTGCTGGCAGGCCGCATCAAAGGAATAGGGTTCACAGTTCAGGCCGTCCAGATAAAACTCATCCCGCATAATACGATTTCCGTTTTGGTCAAGGATCGGAGTTTTCCGAAGTTCGTCATGCTTGAAAATCAGATATTCCAGCGCAGCACCATAGTTGGAGCTCTTACTTGCGATGTGCTTTAAGATTGCCATAATTCTTTCCTGCCATTTCTGCGACTTGCTCCCGCATTTCAAAAATACAGGAAATTGCATGGTTGATATTTTCGAGCATAGCGCGCGACTGGATACCGCCGCTGTTGAAGAACGCCGCGATCTGGTTCAGATTATTCCCGATGGCGGCAAACTCCCGTGTGATAGCTTCGATCTCGTCCGGGTGGACATAGAGCACATACGAGATATTCACGCGGCCTTTCATCAGCATCTGTGCTGCAAATTCAGAAAGGGTCATTCCTGCATCTTCTGCCTGCCGGTGTAAAAGTTCATGTACTGTTTCTGTTACTCGTGCGGAGATTACTTTTGTCTTTACGATAGATTTCACTTTTTTCTTCGTTCGTGGCATGGGGTCTCCTTTCCAAAATCAAAAATTTGATTTTCCCGGCAGTGCATCTGCACTCCGGCTGTGACCTGCTGCAGCAGGCCACCAACAGGCAAAATCATGTGATTTTGCGCGATGTGAGGGTATGGGGAGCGCAATCCCCATCAAGATGCCACCGTGGAGAAACTGCCCGTAGGAGCGGTTTCGTATACAAAGGCGAATCTTGCTCTTAACTACCGTCCACTCTGTCCCAGCCCGTTCCTGCCCGATTTTCTCCGGCGTATTTTCCGGTAAGACGCGCAGAATGCACATTCAGTACCAGAGGTATCCTGCTGGGGTGGCTCATGCGATTTTCAAGGTGCGATGTGACTTTGTAAGGAATCGGGGAATTTCATCAGTGATACCATAGTGAATTGGCTTACTTTTGAAAACACTTCCTATACCCTATACAAACTTTAAGGGGTGTTTTTAAACCGGGTCTTTTGAAAGTTCAAAGGAAATTCATTTTTCCAACGTTCCCCTCTACCTATAACATTCTAAAATGGGTGTTTGGCATACAGATTTTCAAATTTTGTTGAACTGCCTAATTTTAGAATATAGATTTTGTTCATTATCCACTTATAGAACTAGCGGAAAGCCGTCTTACAAAAGATTTTGAAAGCCTCTACACTAATAGGAATCCGCAGGACCGTTTTGGAATACAGTTTTGAAAATTTCACAATTTTAGACAAAAAGAAAAACGGCAAAGCGGATAAAATCCACTTTACCGTTTTAGAAGATATTCTATTACGCTGCGATTGCGTTGGCGTTGACCTGTTCAATGGTCTTGCGAATACCAAGCCATACACTCAAATCTGTAAAGACCTCTACGATGCTTCCCTGATCTGTAAAAGGCGGCTCCTGCAAAACGGAGAGGTCTTTCATCATGCCATTATGTACGATGTACTCGACAATCTGGTTGACAAAGTAAATCTGTCGGCTGTCGAGGTTAGCACCATCCAGATATTGCGAAAATGCAGCTTTCGCCGCAGCCATATCAAGACCAACGATTTCCCGCACGAATTCTCCCAAAGGCTTTGTGCCATATTCGGCTTCATAGTCCTCTTTTGTGCCAACCTCACTCCAAAGAATTTTTTCGAGTTCTTTGACATCTTCGGCAGTAAGCGGGATGTTGCCTTTCAGTTTGGCAATGGCTGCATTATCCTGATGCTGCCGTACATAGTACTCAGCTTTTGCCTTGTAATTTTTCAGATCATCGTTTTCCAGCTCGGCCTCCTTCCATTCTGTCGAAAGAATTTCGTCCGAGAAATCTGTGGTGTACCGTACACGCTCGATGGGAATGTACTTGATCAGGTCACGCAACTCTTTTCGGATGTGCTCAAACTCGTTCACATCGGCAGTTTTGATATAGTCGGTCTGGATAATTTTTTCAAGCAACGCACGTTTCTGATCGATCTCTGGAATATTGGACACGCTCGCAACCGCTTTCGCTTTTTTCAGCAGCTCGTTGCGGCCATGAGTGTACGGCTTCCCAGCAAGGTATGCCAATTCGATGCCATACAGCAATGCATCAAAACGAAGTGCTTTCGGGTCATCCGGCTCCAGTTCAATCAAGGGCGCAAGTTCCTCCCGGGCAATCAAGGTGTCTGCATACGTTAGAGCATTGTAACTGTTTTTATCCGCATACAACTCGACATACTTCAAATGCTGTTTGACTGCAAAGTTGTCACGATTCAGCTTTTGCACCTGACTGACCATGTGCTCCACCAGTGAAGTACGGAACGCTTTCAGTTCTTCCGTTTGGAACTGCATATTCTGCAATTTATACGCAATTTCAAACTGCAGGCCGAAAATCGCGCCCTGAACGGCAATCATATTCGGGGTGGCATTTCCTTTGTTCATGCGGAAAAATTCAAAATTTCCGCAGAAGTCAAAAATGTAAAACTTATTCTTGTCCTCACCATCCAGAAGTCCCGGACACAGGCGTGTACCGCGTCCGATCATCTGCCAGAACTTTGCCTTGCTTAGAACCTTTTTGAAAAAGACCAGATTCAGAACCTCCGGCACATCGATGCCAGTGTCCAGCATATCCACCGAAATGGCAATCTGCGGCAACTTCTTCGGGTCTGAGAATTCGTCAATGGCACTCTGCGCATAATTGAGCCGATTGTCGATCACCATGGCGTAGCCGTTCAGGTGAGGATATTCCTGATTGAACACTTTGAGGATTTCCTCTGCATGATCGTGGCTCTTGGCAAAAATAATCGTCTTGCCGATCTTACTGCCGTAGTCGATTTTCAAGGCGTTCTGCATCACGACATTCAGGACCTGCCGGATGGTGTCCTTGTTGAACAGCCAACTGTTCAGAGCAGATGCATCAATGCTGGCCGGCAGGTTGCCGTTTTCATCCTCAAAGGTGTTTTCGTAGGCTTCCCGTTCTTCGTCCGAAAGCTCATCATAGGTGATGCCTTTCTTCATGAATTTTACTTCGCTCTCCACCGAGAGGAAGTCAACCAGAAAGCCATCCTTGACGGCCTGCGCCAGCTCATAGCCATAGGTGGGCACACCGTTTTCGAGGTCAAAGATCTCGTAGGTGTTTTTGTCGATCTCATCCTTGGGCGTGGCAGTCAGGCCAACCAGCGGCGCATCAAAATAGTGGAAGATGTCGCGGTATTTATTGTAGATGGAACGGTGTGCTTCATCGCAGATGATCAGATCAAAATGGCCACAGGTGAACAGCTTGCCCTCTGCATCGTGAACGGAATCAATGCAGTTCATCATGGTCTGATAGGTCGAGAACACGCAGTGCGCCGTAAAGTTGTCTTTCTCCTCGCAGAGATTCGTCACGGAAAGCTCCGGCAGGAGGTTGACGAAGCTGCGCTTTGCCTGCGTCACAAGGCTGTTGCGGTCGGCCAAAAACAGCACGTTTTTGACCCAGCCATGCTGCAATAATACATCTACCAGTGCAATGACGGTACGGGTCTTGCCGGAGCCGGTTGCCATGACGAGCAGGGCTTTCCGGCGGTTCTTGCGGCCAAAACTGTCGCAGACAGCCTTGATGGCACCCTCCTGATAGTACCGTCCGGCAATGTTTTTGTTTACATCCACATTTGCAAGGCTGGTACGCATGGCTTGCAGATTGAACCATTTTTCAAGGTCGCGCTTGGAGTAAATGGAAGCGACTTTGCGCTCAGGATAGATATGATCCACGATTCGGGTATCGAAACCGTTGGTCAGGAATACCACCGGCCGACGGCCAAACTGCTTTTCGAGAATATCCGCATACAGCTTGGCCTGCTGGCGGCCTACTGCAACATCCTTACAGGTGTGCTTTGCTTCAATCACAGCCAGTGCACGGCCATCGTCCCCATACAGGACATAATCCGCATAGCCGATGCCGCTCTTGTTGGGCATCCCGGGCAGAGGGACCTCGTTGACCCAGTTTTTGCCCTCGACCCACCCGGCATCAGTGAGCATGGAGTCAATATACAGTTTCCGGGTCTTGTACTCCGAAAGTTCCAACGGCTTGGGCACATAGGTGGGCTGCTGCGTTTCGCGGCGGGCGGTCAGTTGCGCCTTGAGTTCAGCGTTTTCTTTGATGAGTGCATCCAAGTCCACATCCGGCAGGGCGGGCTGTGCAACGGGTGCAGCAGGCTGTTGTGTGAGCAGGGAAGCGTCAAATTTCTTTTCCTGATAGCTTGTCCCATAGCAGTACGCTACGAAATCAAGGAACAGAAACAGGTTTTCAAGGCAAAGTTCCGCCTGTTCCCGGCTGATGCTGCGGCTTCCGTGGGCGGCATCATTGCCGCGCTTGCGGATAAAATCCATCCGCCGCCACAAATCATCGTCTACAATGTCATGAAATTCTTCTGTGCTCATCAGACTGATGAGCTTATCGTCCCACGGCTTGACGAGGGAGCTGTCCACCGAATACATCCATTTGACTGCAAACTCCATGGCGCGGCGGCAGTCCAGCACAGCGGTGGCCGCATCAATGGGCAGAATCCTCTCCGCAGCAATCGCGGCATCCGCAAAGCCGGAAAATTGCGGGTCATCTTTCATAAAGTCAAAGTTGGTCAATTCTCACACCTCCCGGCTTCTATTTTGAACGATTTTCAGCCAAAATGCAAGTGCTTTGCGCAAAAAGTTCTGCGAGCAATTTTGATTTGTCTACCTCGGCTACAAAGTCGGCAAACTGGTTTTGGAGGGGCAGAGGGGGAACACAAACATCAAGATTTTTTAATTTGGCACCCGGCAAATGGGCGATGGTCGCTTTAGCCCCTTCAATAGCCGAAAAACCGCCATGATCACAATTATACTTGAACCACCATGCTAAAAAATCGGGAAGGATGAAGTCTTTATTGCACCTTACTCTGTGCAAGGCCTTTTGAAAATAGCATGGTTGAACATTATTATGCCATACTGCACAGCGACCAATTTCGCCACCTTCGCAGACCAGTAAATCACCGTCATGCAGTTCAAATTCAATTCGATCAGATTCGTTGAAATCCATGCTGTTTAAGGTTTTCAGTTCAAAACGAAACCATTGAACGTTAAAATTTGCAAGATAGGGATAACGATGTACTCCTGTTTGTTGTTTAGCATCGAGCATTTTACCTAGGCGAGAAGACGTGATTTCAGAAAATTTACATATAGGCCAGAGATTGGAATTTGAGATGACATCCCCAAACATTTCGACAAATCGAGCTTTGATAAGCTCGTCCAACTTGGTGAGCTGCTGCTTTCTGAAATCAATGCTAGACGATACCCGATTAAGCATATTTACAATTTCAAGCTGATTATCGTATTCGTGAAGCTGAATTTTTATAGTAGATAGAGTGGCTTTGTTCAGCGTAGCACCCATAACTGCTTTATTGGTTCCCTTACTCCAATCCTTTGCGCGAAGCAAGTAGTATAAGTATTCCGGCGAAATCTTTTCTACTCCTTTATCAATAAAGGCCATAATAGCTTCGTTGGAGTACATCTCTTTTTCCGTTATTGCCACCTTGCCCAAAGACAGCTTAAAGCTCATTATGACCGTATTGGCGGGAATCTTTTTGATGCCACTTTCTGCAACAGCTGAATCCGAAAGCGTCTCTTTTGTACTTGATATATATTTTCCTGAGTTAGTCAGATCCGCAATAGAAATCCAGTTGTTTTCTGATTTTTTCCAATAGCTTGAGTTATCTCTGGATGGGGTTTTGCCCATCTGGAGAGTAAAAAGTTCCGACAGGGCGTATTCCATAAACTCTCTCCCACAAATTAGAATTGTTTCATTTCAAAAGTTCTTCCAAAGCGTCCATCTCTGCGTCGATCTTCTTCTGCAAATCACGCAGCTGTGCCATAATTTCCTGTGTGGAAGGATACTCCACCGGCACATACTCGGTCTTTTTATACTTGTTGATGGACAAATCATAGTCGTTGCCTGCGATCTCGTCTTTCGGCACAAAGAAACTCTGTTCGGTGCGCTCACGGGTGGCTTCAGCCTCCCGGTTGTGGAAGCGAGCGATAATATCGGGGATGTCGTTTTCCGTGGTCGGGCTGCGCTTATCGTCCAGCGAGAAGCCGTCGGCCTTCATATCGTAGAACCAGACGTTATCGGTGCCACCGTGGCCGGTCTTGGTGAAAATCAGAATGGCAGTAGAAACGCCCGCATAGGGCTTGAACACGCCGGAGGGCATGGAAATTACGGCTTCCAGACGGTTGTTCTCGATGATCTCCTTGCGAATCGCCTTGTGTGCAGTGGAAGAGCCGAACAGAACGCCGTCCGGGACGATGCAGGCGCAGCGTCCGCCGACTTTCAGCATCCGCAGGAACAGGGCGAGGAACAGCAGCTCGGTCTTTTTGGTTTTGCAGAGCTTGAGCAGGTCGGTGGAAACAATGTCGTAGTCCAAACTGCCCTTGAACGGGGGATTTGCCAGAATCAGGCTGTATTTGTCCTTGTCGGGGTTCTGGTCGCTCAGGCTGTCGCGGTACTCGATGAACGGGTTGTCCACGCCGTGGGTCATCATGTTCATAGCACCGATGCGCAGCATGGTGCGGTCCATGTCGAAGCCGTGGAACATGTGGTTCATGTAGTGGTCTTTGTTTTTGCGGTCAAAAAACACTTCCTGCTTGCGATTTTCGCGTAGATATTCGCCAGCGGCTACAAGGAAGCCCGCCGTGCCGCAGGCCGGGTCGCAAATCACATCATCAGCGCGGGGCTGCATCAGGTCAACCATCATGCGGATGATGTGGCGTGGGGTGCGGAACTGACCGTTGACACCCGCCGTTGCCAGCTTGGAAAGCAGGTATTCGTAGATATCGCCGCGAATGTCAGTGTTGGAAAGCTGCGCCGCCTGCTCATACATTCCGTCCATGGCGGTCACGATTTTATCCAGCATCAGCGGCGTGGGCACTTTGAAAATGGCATCACCCATGTACTTGGCGTAGGCACTGTCCTTGTCGCCGTGCAGATTTTTGATGAAGGGGAACACCATCTCCTGCATGGTGGAGTACATTTTGCCTGCCGGGAAATCGTGAAAAACGCTCCATTTGAGCTGTGCACCGTCCACAGTGCGCTCCCCGACCTGTACCTCGCCCGCAAAGATGCTCTTGTAGGGCAGACCCAGCATAGCGGCTTCTTTGGCGTGGGTGTTGTCGCTTTCATCGAGGTCGTGAATGAACATCAGATAGGTCATCTGCTCGATCACATCCAAGGGATTCGTCAGGCCGCCCGTCCAGAAAATTTCCCACAGGCTGTCAATTTTGCTTTTCAGTTCTCCGGTTACCATGTATGTTCCTCCTGCGTGTCGAGAAAATGAGCCCGACAAACAATAATTTGTTATACTGTTATTATACCGTTTCTTCGGAATCGGTTCAATCTGCAAAAGGGGGAAGCCCGGAGTTTTCTACATTGTATGAATTTGATGTTGAAAATTCGATGTTTCATCCTATTGACGGTTTTGTGCAGAATAGCTATAATATAATCGATATTATCATAATTCAAATTATATTAAGCAAGAGGTGAACGGTATGGACTTCATCGGCAGAACATCCGAACTGGCAACGCTGAATGCAGAATTAGAGCGCGGCAGCGGCTTTGTGGTGATTTACGGCAGGCGGCGTGTTGGAAAAACAACGCTGATTAAAGAGTTTATCAAGGACAAACGCGCATTCTACTTTCTGGCAACCACAGAGAGCGAAGCCCAGAGCATAAAGCGGTTTGCCGGGGTGCTTTCCCGCACTACTAAGAATCCCATGCTCAGCAAGGTCACATTCACCGACTGGCTGGATTTATTCCAAGTGGTAGCAGACGACCACCCGGACGAGAAAAAGGTGCTTGTCATTGATGAATTTCCGTATCTGGTCAAGACGAACCCGGATTTCCCGTCCATCTTGCAAAACGCATGGGATGAAGTGCTGAAAGACCATAACGTGATGCTGATTCTCTGCGGTTCCCTCATCAGCATGATGAAAAAACACGCACTTGCCTACGACAGTCCGCTCTATGGCCGTAGAACGGCACAGATTCGGCTGATGCCGCTGCAATTTACGGATGTGTATGCGGCGCAGAACCTGTCGTTTGAGCAGGCGGTGGAGCAGTATGCCATTACAGGCGGTGTACCGAAATATATGGAGTTTTTCCAGACGGAGGAACCGCTGGTAGAACAGATTCGGCGGGTGGTACTGTCGAAAAACGGCTTTCTCTACGAAGAACCTGATTTCCTGCTCAACGAAGAAGTGCAGACGCCCATTAACTATTTCTCCGTGTTGAAAGCAATCTCGGATGGCAACCACAAGCTGAGCAAAATCGGCATGACGATGGCGCAGGACACTTCGGCCATTACGCCGTACCTGAAAACACTGATTGACCTGGGCTTTGTCACCAAGAATGTTCCCATCACAGAAAAGAACCCGGAACGTTCCCGAAAGGGGCTGTACTATGTTTCGGACAACTTTATTCGCTTCTGGTTTCGCTATGTGTACCCGTTCAAGGGAGAGCTAGAACTGGATAATCAGCAGATCGTGCTGGATGAGATGGGCAAAGACTTCAAGCAAAAATTTGTGGCTTTCGCTTATGAGAGCATCTGCCGGAATATCTTTGCGGAGCTGTGCCGCAAGGGACAAATCGACTTTGCACCCTCACGCATTGGCTCTTACTGGCGCAACGACAACGAGGGAGACACAGAGATCGACGTTGCTGCGGTGGACAATCAGCACAAACGGCTGTTCCTTGGCGAGTGCAAGTACCATGCGAAACCTGTGGATGTGGCGGTCTACTCTGCCTTGCAAGAAAAGGGGCAGTCCAAAGAACTTACAGCGGCCTTTAAGGGCTACGAAATTGTGTACGGACTGTTCTCTAAGAGCGGCTTTACCGATCGACTGGTGGAGATGGCTGCAGAGAATCCGAACTTGATTTTGATTCAGGAAGACACTGTTTATGAGAACAATATAATTTGAATTATCATAATTAGGATTATATTGTTTGGATATGTCCTGCGTACTATGTTTAGCGAGCAAGCATATCCCGTGGAGTGCGGGAACTCGCTATATTTTGAGTAAAAGTATCGACATTGACGAAGAAAGTATCGCTTTCGATATATTGCGTTCCCCAAAAGTATCGACTTTCGATTGAGCATATTATCGTGTATCGCGTTTTTTCCTTGCAATGCCACATCAACGGTGTATAATACTTTTAGAGGATAGCGGCGTTGACCAGCTATCGGTGGCATTGAAGCAATAGACTGGTTCGGCATCAGCCTGTTGTAGAGCCAAACCGTGGGTTCAGCGATAACCACAAGCCGAATAGATTCACTCGAATCGAACGAAAACGCAAAATGCCCGCTCACCGTGGAGATTCAGCTCCAGAGGTGGGCGGGTATTTTTGGTTATTCAGCGGAGAACTGGACAGCAACAAAATAAAAGGGACACCTACAACACCGTAGTGCTGTCCGATGTCCCTCGCGACTGATTTTATCGTTGTCCGCCAACCTCAGGCCCTTACGTCCTGCATCTCTTTCGGGTTTTATCATTGCCCGCCAACCTCAAGCCCTTACGTCTTGCATCAGATCGGATTTTAGGTGTCAGCCACACCAGCGGAGTGACGTCCGCTTTCCATTCAAGATTATATTCAATTTACACCTCAATAGCAATGCCCCATACAAAAGTTTAGCGAGGTGAGTGTATCCTATGAGGTACGGAAAGTGTGGAAAGCAATGCGGAAAGTGCGGAAACTTGCCATAGAAAAGTGGCAACCTCTACGCTAAAAGTGGCAACTTCATCTCAAAAAATGGCAACCTCCATGCTAAAAGTGGCAAGTGACATATAGAAAACGCCATTATACAGAATGCCCACTCCCCTGAGAACTCCTCAGACGAGTGGGCATTCTTCTTTCCGTGTATCAAATTTACCTTTGTGGTCACTCAAATCGCCACCAAGTCATGGATCAAAAATCATCATTTTTTATTTGTCCCAGAGTAAGTGCACGGTTTCTGCACTGTTTTTGCACGGTTTCAAGGGATGCAATGGGTACTCTGACTTGCAAAATACGACAAAGGGTGCAGAAATTGCCGGGCGGAAAATCACGATGCTTTGCACAAAAACGACGTAAACTCGAAACTTCTAAAATCAGAGTGTTCTGCCCGGTGGGCTCTTTTAATCAGAGGGCCAGGGATTCGAGTTCCCTCGAGCGCACCAAAAGGACGATAAATCGTTGAGATAAACGGTTTGTCGTCTTTTTTGTTTTATATAGGCTTTTTGGGCTTGTACCTATGATTTTTTCAAAAATTTTAGAGGTCAGAGGTACAAAAATGAAGAAGATTCAGAAGAATGCAGTCCGGTTTGATAATCTAAAGCAAGATTTTTTGGACGATAAGAAGTATTCTGGCACGGCAGAAGCCACGTTGAACGGCTATCGGTATGATATTACACGGTTTTTGAAGTTCCTGTCAGATAAACAGTTAGCCGTGAATGAGGCAGGATTCAAGCGGTATGTTATTCACTTGACGGATAGCAGAATGACTGCAAACAGCGTCAACCACTATATCCGTTCGGTGAAAGTGTTCCTTTACTGGTGCATGGAGCAGGACGAAATAGCACCGTTCAAAATCAAGATGGTAAAGGCACAAGAAACCATCAAGGACGTTTACACGCAGGAAGAACTTTGTGCACTGATTCAGCCGCCGAAACGTGAGGACAGCTTTGTTGTCTGGCGCAGTTGGGCTATCATCAACTTTATTTTGGGAACAGCAGCACGAGAAGCAACAGTCTGTGAAATGCAGATGCAGGATATATCTTTTGATGACCGAACGATTACATTTCGGCATCTAAAGAATAAACACGTTCAACTGCTGCCCATGTCGGAAGCACTAGCAAGTTGTTTGAAGAAGTATATTTCCCTTTGGCGGCAGGATGCAGACGAAACGGCGTATCTATTCCCCTCTTTCTACGATGAGCCATTATCCACAAATGCACTGAAACACAGTCAAGCCCGTTACAATCGTAGCCGTGGCGTTGAAAAAACCAGTGTTCACCTGTTGCGGCACTCCTTTGTAAAGAGCTGGTGTATGTCTGGCGGTAATGTGTTCAAGCTGCAAAAGGTGTTAGGACACAGCACCTTGACCATGACACAGCATTATGCTAACCTGTATTCAAACGACTTGCGAGAAGGATTTGATAGCCACGCTGCACTGGACGGATTACAGAAAAAGCGGCGTACTGCTATCACAAAGACAGCCAAGCGGAGGTAAGCCAGATGCACAGTAGCTACTTTGTCTTGAAGAATAAGGAAGGAAAACAGGCTGAACAGATTGTAAAGGACTATCTGACAGGCCGGGGCTATACTGTGCAGGACGTGAGTGAAGAACAGGATAATTACCAAAATGACATTGACTTTATTGTGCAGAAAGACGGACGCACAAGCAAGATTGAAGTCAAGCTAGATACCCGGTTAGCTAAAACACAGAACATTGCCTTTGAAGATGTGTTCTATCTTAAAGATAAGGAAACAGGGCAGACAGAAACACGAGAGGGCTACTATCATTATTCACAATGTGACTTCTTGATTTTTGTAAGTCCTGCTGATAATAACTTGTACATGGTACATTTTCGCAAGCTGAAAGAAAATGAGATTTCTTTGGAAAACTGCTTTAAGTTTGTGAAGTTCTACTCTTATACTGACAGATGCCAAAAGAGAATGCGGATTGTTCCTGTCAGCACACTAAAGGAAAAAGGGCTGCTGAGTGTCTTTTCTTACCAGTGAAACATAACTGCCCGGCGGGGCAGCTACAATCTAAAAATGAATAGAAGGCTGTTGCACACGGTTAAATGCCAGTGCAGCAGCCTTTTTTCATATCTTGATATCAAATTTTCTTGACAGCAGAGCCTTTTGTGCTGTGATTCTTTTCAGATGGACTATTTTTGCTAGATTTACCAGAAAAGTCCACCGTTTCTTTTCGGGCTGCAATGTAAGAAACCAAGTCGTAAACCAGCCGCTTCTCCTGCTCGTTCATGTCCCGGAGAACAATCTGTTCTTCTGATTCAAGGCCTAAAATATCATCGGTTGTCGTATGAAATAGCTGTGCAAGGGCTACAAGGTATTGTGCCGTTGGTGCAGAGAGTTCCATTTCCCAAGCGTTGACGCTGGCTCGTGTGACTCCTAGTTTTCGGGCAAGGGCGGACTGTGAAAGCCCAGCGTTCTCCCTTAGACGTTTGATGTTGTCCGAAATCATGTTCTCGCCTCCCTGCAATTACTTTACTATACACAAGATGATAATAAATTATCCAAAAGCGTATAGTTTTGTTGACAATCAGGAAGGCAAAGCGTACAATTGGAATACGGACGTTCTGCTATCACAGGAACCCGGTGTTGGCGAGAAATTCAAATGAGAAAGGAATCACAGGAAAATGAAACAGCGTGCTTTTTTAGCTATTGGAACAATCGTGCTTTGTGCCGGACTGCTTGCAGGGTGCGGAAAAGTCACAAAAAGTGTGGAGATTAACTACGGCGAAACATACAAAATTGAAGATGAAAAATTAGAAGGCAAAGAAAATTTGACGTGGGAAAGCGCAGACGCTGAAATTGTCGAGGTTGCGGATGATGGCACAGTGACTGCTAAAGCACCCGGCAAAGCTAAAGTTGCAATCAAAGAGAACGGAAAATCAGTTGGGGAATATACGTTTAATGTGTCGATTGTCCCGATTGAACAGATTATTTTCTCGTCGGATACTATCGAAGTGACAGATGGTGACACCGTTGCAGTGAAATATACCCTGCTCCCGCAGAATGCAAGCGACTACGGCATCACATGGACATCGGCAGATGAAACTATCGTAAAAGTGCGTAATGTAGATGAAGTAAAACTGATAGCACAGTCTGAAGGAAAGACTACCATTATTGCAACCACAGATAACGGGGTGACAGCCCAGTGCGCGGTTGAGGTTGTCCCCAAAAGTGCTTATGAACAGTTGACAAAAGATGAGAAGGAATTTGTGAACGATATTCTGCCGATTATGAGTAATTTTAAGAATCCTGCTTCAGTTCGATTTAACGCTATTTATAAGCTGTTCGATGGAAATTACACTTTAGATGTAGCGGCTCAAAATGGCTTTGGTGGCAACACCGTAACTACTTATATGTTTGATGCAAATTTGAATTATTTCCTGAAGATGGATAACTACAAAGAAACAAAGGGTAATATGAATGCAGACCTTGTAACACAGGCGGTGCATGAAAAACTGGGCTACTGATAATCTGTCCCTATAATATAAGAGGAAATCATAATGGAGTATCATTTTACAGGAACAGGTGCGTCACCGGATTTTACCTTTATTGCAGATGCAATTGTTGATAGTGTAGGCAATAGGATTTTCTATTCTTCAATCAAAAAAACTAAAATTAAAGTCAAAAGCAACACAGCAGTATTGTTGATTACAACAGTAGTCGAGGGCGTAAAATCCGAACACGGCTATTCTATACGGAAATCAGATGAAGAAGCGCTGAAAGCTGCAATTGCGGAAATAGGGTTGAATGTTGCAGTAACCAAGAGACCAAAGCTTAGGATTCATTTCAAAAAGAAAACGGTTGTAGTACTTCTAGTTCTTACCTTTGCTATTGGATGCGGTACCGCATGGCGTGTTAACAATGCCAACAATGAGAAAATACGTGCCCAAAAGGAAAATGCGGTCAATACAATTATTGAAATTGCAAAATCGTATGCGTTGGAAGATGTTTCTGTTGAACTGAGAGATATTGAGTTCGATGGGTATGAGTGGTATTATGCAGATATAACTTGCTCAAACTGGGGACAGCTTAAACCGCGTCAAATGCTGAATACATATCAAAAAATGGATGATTCTGTTGATTCTGCCGATTTGAGAGTTGGCAAGAAAAAATGGGTTTCATTAGGCGATATTTATTCTGGCGGTGATACTTATGTTGTTTATGCGTCTTCAAACACAGTGAAAAAGAACAGCGATACGATATATGATGATTATGAACATTCTGAAACGCATTTAAGCGTATCAAATCGTGGCTCTAGTTCTACGTCTGGAAAAACATCAACTTCCAACAATAAGGACAGTTACGGTCACACGAAAGGCGATGCGTTTGCGATTGCTGAAAAAGCGGTTAAAGGTAAGCTGAAGTCACCTTCGACGGCTAAGTTCTGCTCTGTGACAGAAGCCACGATTGGATGCTCTGGCAACACATGGGTTGTTCGTGGTTGGGTTAATGCTCAGAATGGATTCGGTGCAACAGTCCGAACACAGTTCGCTGTTACATTTACCTTTGCAAGCAAGGATATGTATTCACTTGACTCGTGCATTGTAACTTAATAATCTAAGCGCAAGACCGCAGACGGAACAAAAGCCGCTTGCGGTCTTTTCTTGTTTAGATGTATATTTTGTCAAAACAGAGTATACTTGCCTATTACATCCCAAAAGCCGCCGTTGTTGTAAAAATAGACTTTATTTTAGATTTATTTTGCAAAATGTAAATAAAGTTATTGACTTAATTTTTACATTGAGATACAATAAGGGTGGAGATAATCACAGGATGAAAGGACAGGCTTGCAGTATGGCACACATTGCTTATGTACGAGTTTCCACCGCTGAACAGAACGAGGCGCGGCAGATTGAAGCCCTCAAGAAGCACGGCATCGACAAGTGGTTTACGGAAAAGGTCAGCGGCAAGAACATGAACCGCCCACAACTGGAAGCCATGCTGGACTATGTGCGGGAAGGCGATACCGTCTATATCCATGACTTTAGCCGCCTTGCCCGCAGTACGAAAGACCTCCTTGCCATCGTGGAGCAGCTGCAAGACAAGAACGTGCATCTTGTATCTAATAAGGAGAACCTTGATACCAGCACCCCCACAGGAAAGCTGATGCTGACAATGATTGCAGCCATCAACGAGTTTGAACGTGAGAATCTGCTGGAGCGTCAGCGGGAAGGAATAGCCATAGCAAAGGCTCAAGGCAAATTCAAAGGCGGTCAGGTTAAACGGATTGATGATAAGACCTTCAATGCAGCGTATGACAGATACCAGCGCAGAGAACTGAACAAGACCCAGCTTGCAGCAGAACTGAAAATCAGCCGCCCGACACTGGATAAGATGTTGAAGGACAGAGGACTGGCATAATACCACGCACCCCGCAAGGGGTGCTTTTTTTGTCGGAAACATACTCCCCCGCCCAAAAACAAACCCTGCACAAATTTTTGTTAAAATAGTGTGGTAGCCGTTCAATCTGTATTCGGAGAAAAAATCATGACCGATTTAATTTATACCCGGTTTGTGTTCATAGCACAGAAAAAACAAAACGATATGCGATATGACGCCGATGTGAATAAATATTCATAAATAAAGAAAAATGCAGGATATTCAAATATGAGCAATTCATATCGAGATATAGCTCAATCTCATATCTTGATATGAAATAGCGACATAATATCGTGATATAATGTCAATTCTGTTCATAAAAATTTCACAAATTTTCCCTTGACAAGCCCGGAGAAGCGGAGTATAATTATACGCAAACAGATTGAATATACAGTCTGAACGCCGTTAAGTTGCCTACGGCACGGTAAAGGCACACAATATCAGAACGAAAGGGGTCGTTATATGACTAATCGACAGTAGAGCTATCTTAGAATCTCGGATTACCAAAGCTGGACAGCGGGCATCTACCTTATAGATGCACCGTGCGGTAGCGGTAAGAGCAGCTTCGTTTTGAACACGCTCTATCCGTATGTCCATGCAAGTGGCAAGCGGATGATACTGTTCTCTAATCGGAGAGCATTACTTGAACAGCAACGACGACAGGCACAGGGTACAGACGCAACGTGCATGATTTGCCAAAAATTGGAGTATAATTTCAATCATGGAATGTCGTCAATCAAATGGGTTGAAAGCAATTTTGACTACATTATTATAGATGAAGCACACTATCTGTTCCAAGATGCACTGTTTAACCGTAATACAGAAATCATGTTGGATATGGTGGAACAGCTTCAGAAATCCAAAGTTATCATCTTGATGTCGGCAACAGCGGATTTGCTGAAGGAATATTTTGTTGGACGGATAAAAAAGACCTACTTTGTACAATCCGATTACAGTTATATTAAGACGGTATATTGTTATACTACACCGGATTCTGTCAACAAAATTTTGAATGAAGTTCCTCCGGGTGAAAAAGTGGTCATGTTTGGGGATAATAAAAAACGTCTACGGACATTGCAACGTGAATACCTGGATAGCGAATACCTGAACAGCGGGAACAAAGACGAAAGCCTAGCGTTTCGGCAGATAACGCAGAATGAGTGCTTCGGCTGTCAAATGCTATTTACTACTAAAGTTCTGGACAATGGTGTAAACCTGAAGGACAAAGCAATTAAACACATTATAATAGAACAAACCGATATGGTAGAGTTCATGCAATGTCTGGGGCGTAAGCGCGTTCAAAGTCCAGATGATACAATAACTTTGTATTTCCTTAATAGTGTTTTCAGTATTGCAGGGCGATACAAAGACTTGAAGAGAGACTTAGCGATTGTTCAACAATATCTGAATGCAAGAGCATCAGGTTATGAGCAAGGGTTCTGGAAAATCAACAGAACTGAATATATTCCTCTGATGTTCGACAATTCGCACCATCTAGTAAAACCTGCATACTACAAAGCATTAAGTGACTGTGCATTTTACAGAGATATTCTGAATAAGAAAACGTCACTTGTTCAGTAGGTCGAAGAATCCTTAAAATTAACTATCATTCCGTATGAAAGGGTTTCAAAAGATTATAAGTTGAATTATTATCTTTCTCAAAATGTCGGAAGAAAGTATTTCAAGGATGATAGAAACGAGTTGATTGAAAAAATCAATCTAAGACAAGACGGACATATAAAAAGTTCGTATAAGTTGCTTAATCAGTGCTTAATGGAAAGCGATGTTGATTTCATCTTAAAAAGTGGAACTGACAATAGAAAAATCTATTGGACGATTGAGCCAAAATAAGGATGCAGAAAATCTACGTCACCCTTAATATTAAAGGTGACGTAGAAAAACTGCACAAGATTCACAAGTCTGCCCGTTTGCGTTCGCTTTACGGGCTACCTCTGCGGGCAGACAAAAAGAAGGTGATAAGGTTTTGAAGAAATGTTTTTTGTATTAGATTACAAGCAAGATGTAGCCAAATTGCAATGTGGCTATCAAAATAAATAGATTTTTATTAAGGAGGACATCTTATGTAGAATGTTTTCAACTGTCTTGATGAACTCAAAAGGTTTAAAGAAATTCCGCCTAATACTATTGTTATAGAAGAACGGAATGGAAAAACGGTTACATGGCAGTAGATACCCTCTGAACAAACAGATGGGTATGATACAGGTGCAAATTATCTTGTTAGTGATTAGGGCGATTCCTATTCGATTCATCGACACAGCTGTATGAAAAACCATGATAATGGTAATGGCTATTTCGGTATCAATTTAAGATACGGAGGTGAGACGCATCGAAAAAGCCTTAGTCACACTATATGGAATACTTTTTCTTCATCGGAAGAACAAGTATTTAACTGGCAAAAGGTGGGGCTAGAAATCAACCATTTGGATGAAAACCCGTCCAATAATAGTTACAGCAATCTTCAAGTGTGTACACACAAAGAAAATTGTAACTATGGGCATCACAATGAACGCATTGCAGCCGCGAATAGGGGACGCAGAATGTCTGATGAATAGCGGCAGTTTTTAAGTGAGTTGCACAAGGGCGTTGGTTCAAAGCCTGTTGTTTAGTTGGATTTGGAGGAGCATGAAGTTTCACACTTCTCCAGTATTACAGATGCAGCACAAGAAACTGGGATTGACCCCGGAAATATAAGTGCGGTTTGTAATAATAGGCGGCACACAGCTGTCGGTTATCGCTGGAAGTTTGCTTAATATTAGGACTGCCAAAAGTCTATCAGCCTAAAAAGCTGATAGGCTTTTTCTCTTAGATTCAAGAAGAATGTAGCCTCCCGGCGGGGCTGAATAACCATAGTCAAGCAGCAACCAAAGACCCCGCCGGGCAGAAAGAACGTTCGGACAAACAAAAAATATATTTTATAGCGGGTTCAGCAGAGACTATGATAAAGGGCTGTCAGACGTTCTAGCAGACGTTTTGACAGTCTTTTTGTCTTAGATAATGAAAGTGCCCGCATGAAAGATTGATGTGTTGTAGGGCTTGCTAGAGCCTGCTTTCGCAAACCGAAATCCAGCATAAAAACACGGCTTTGAATGTTGACTTTTTGACGATATGAAGTTATAATTTATATATCGAAATCACAGGTACAAGGCACTAAAAAATCAGATGCCCTAAAAATTATAAAACGTATTATCGTTCTAAAACAAGAGAACCCGTAGCTCAGCCGGTATTTCGCGACTTTTAATCAGAGGGCCAGGGATTCGAGTTCCCTCGAGCGCACCAAAATCCCACGAAGAATCGTAAGATTCCTCGTGGGATTTTCTTTTTATACGCCATTTGCACGGTCTCTGCACGGTTTTTGCACGGTCCGCATTTTTCGTGTCAGATGGAGTAAGTCTGTGAATTACTCTGCAATTCGTGCTATTTTTTGCAATTCAGGCCAGCAAAGCCAAGCGGAGCTGCGCTTTTACAGAGGGGTCTGCGTCCTTCAGAAGCTCCAAAAGTGCCGACACGGAGATGGTCGGTTCTGCTTCAACCGGGGCAGCCTGCACAGGTGTTGTTCCTGACTTGTAGAAGCCTTCCTCGAACTTTTTACCCAGCTTCTTGCGGGAATCCTGCTGGATGTGTGCATAGGTGTTGACCAGCAGATTGGCGCTGGCGTGGCCCGTTGTGCCTTGCACCGCTTTCACATCACCGCCGGAGATCATCAGTTGGTAAGCAGAGCGCAGGCTGCGCGATGGAATCGCTGAATAGCACAAAAGCATGTTGGAGTCCAGATGTGAAAAAACAGTAAAGCAGATAAAATCCACTTTACCGTTTTATAGCAATTCAACTTCTTCATGCAACAGCAACAGCGTTGAATTGCATATCGCAAATTGCTGTTTTAACGTTCCACTAATTTCTTGCCTTGCGATAAAGAAAGCACGTCTGCTAAACGCTCTACATTGAAAATATAATCGTACACTGCTATAATAAAATTGTGATATTATCACCAAAAATTCAAGATGCAAAGCGTTTGCGATTGGCAAACATTCAGGAGGAACGCATGGTAACAGGAGCCATTAAAAATAAGGTAGACAAGATCTGGACGGACATCTGGGCAGGCGGCATCACCAATCCGCTGACCGTCATTGAACAGCTGACCTATCTCATGTTCATCCGGTCACTGGACGAGAAAGAGCTTGCCACCGAAGATTTCGAGAACATGGCGGGCGAAAAGATGGAGCATATCTTCCCGGCCAGCGAAGCAGGACAGTCTATGCGGTGGAGCCGCTTCAAGGATAAAGATTCCCGCGAAATTTTCCTGACCATGCAGCAGCGGGTGTTCCCTGCCATCAAAAAGATGAAATATGGCCGTCTGCCGGATTTTGACGCAAACGGCGAGCTGGTGGAGATCGTAGACGACCCCACCCGCCCGGATGAGGGCAACACCGCCTTTGCGCGGTATATGGATGATGCCATGTTCCTGATCCCCACGCCGCAGGTGCTGCAAAAGATCATCACCGGGC
>OGOM01001113.1_pt1 | contig 21925 bp, 19 predicted proteins | sample 1552681 | NCBI WGS metagenome assembly OGOM01 (sample SAMEA2580188, study PRJEB22360) | human gut metagenome | biome: human gut; feature: human-associated habitat; material: faeces | place: Denmark | collected 2008/2010 | reverse complement strand
CCGGGATATTCGACGTGCACCGTCTCGATGACCTTGCGGAAGCTGATGTCGTTGTGGGCGTAGTCGATGATCGCGGTGACGCCGTCCTGGCTGTGGCGATAGATCATGTGGCCGGCGAAATGCACCTGGGCCAGCACGCGCGCGATGGTCTCCACAGAAACGCCGAGGTTGAGGGCGACGGTCGCCGCTGCCAGGGCATTTTCGACATTGAAGATGCCCTTCATGGCGGTGGTCAGATGGTGGGTTTCGCCTGCGGCGTGGAGATCGAAGGCCATGCCTTCCTTGTCGCTCTCGATGTGCTCGGCGCGGTACTGGGCCTCGCCCTCCACGGCGAAGGTCGTGACCTGCTCGCACTGAGCGGCTACGCGCTGGATATCGACAAAGCGGTCGCTGTTCGGATTGATGTAGGCGTGGCGCGTGACCTTGAACAGCAAGAGCTTGGAGGAGAAATAATCCTCAAAATCCGGATGCTCGATGTCGCTGATGTGATCCGGCGCGATGTTCAGAAACACGCCGTCGTCAAAATGGATGCCGCCGACGCGGTGGTATTTCAGCGCCTGGCTGGAAACCTCGACGATCATGCGCGCCAGGCCATTTTCCACGGCGTCGTCGAGATAGCGGTAGAGATCGATGTTTTCCGGCGTCGTCAGCTGGGCCGGCGCGTCGATCTTGCCGTCGTAGATGCGCGTGGAGGACGTGAGCCCGCAGAGGGGCAGGCCCTTTTCGCGGGCGTCGGCGTCGAGAATGTCCTTTAAGAGGGTGACGGTCGTGGATTTTCCCTTGGTGCCGGTGACGCCGATGACCGTGAGCTCGTTCTGCGGATATCCGTAGAACGCGGCGGACAGCAGGCTCATCGCCTTACGTGCGTCGTTGACGATCAGGCCGGGGGTGGCGGTTGCGGCTGAGTACTCGGTTTCGGCCACGTATGCGGCCAGGCCGGCTTCGTCGATGCCGTTCAGATATTCGGCCTTGAACTGGCCCTTGCAGCACAGCAGGGTGCCCGGCGTGACCTTGCGGGTGTCGTAGGTGATGCCGGCGAACGGCTCATCCGCCGAAGCGATACGGGCCGGGTCGTCGGTCCAGACATCCCCTTGGATGATTTCACGCAGCAGATGGTGTTCCTTGAGCAGGTCAGCGGCCGAAGCCAAAGTCAAAGCCATAATTGTTACTCCCTATTATCTAGCCGATACGCCATTCTACAGGTGGGGTGCAGCGTGTTGTGGCTCACACGTCATCGACCACGATATGGGCACATGATTTGATTAGAATGGTGAAACGTGACGACAAGCGAAGCAACTATGCAATCCGGGCAGTCAGCCGGATCGGGCGAGTCCATGGCAGCCAAGCGCGCCAGATTTGAACAGCTCGCCATGCCCGCCGTCAATGCACTGTACCGGCAGGCGATGAGGCTGACCAACGATCCCGATGACGCGCAGGATCTGGTCCAGGACACCTTCGAACGCGGGTTCAAGGCCTTCGACTCATTCCAGCCGGGCTCCAACTTCGAGGCGTGGATGACCACCATCGAGCGCAATGCCTACTTCAACCAGTATGCCAAGGCCAAGCGGCGCCCGCAGCGTGCCAACGACTCCACCGGTGAATACGACGACTGGGACATTTACGATGCCGCCGAACATACGTCGGACGGGCTCAAGTCCGCTGAAGAGGAATATTTGGACGCCTTCGCGCCCGAGGAAATCATGGCCGCGCTCGCCAAACTCTCGCCGGAACGCCGGCAGGTGTTCATCGACGCCGCCATCGACGGCAAGTCCTACCAGCAGGTGGCCGATGAGCAGGGCGTGAAAATCGGCACGGTGATGAGCCGCCTGAATCGCGCCCGCACGCAACTCAAGCGTGAGCTCGCCTCGTATGCGAAAGAGCGCGGGTACGTGACTGGTTCGTCGGCTGGTTCACCATCCGCGAAGTTGGGCGAAAACGTTGGTCGAATTGCCGATTCCGGCCATAATGGAAGTAGTGAACAAACTGTTGGTAGCAATGGCGACACGCAAGCCGCAGTGAGACATAGTCATGCGACTGGCGCCCGCACGCCACAACAGTCAAGCAAGCTTTCGGGAAAGGAGATCTGATGAACGATCAGCCGGTAGAGCGTACTCGCCATATCTCCATAACCCGTACGGGGGCCGATGGCATGGTCAGCCAGACCGAAGTGCATATCACGGCGGTGCATCATCGTTCAGTGGATACCGGCTCGGCCTCTGCGTCGGTCCAGGCGGACGTGCATATCGTTACGGAGGGCGACTGTTTTGACCCCCGTACCTGCTGCGACGAGCGTGAACAGGCGTTGATTGCCGCGTTGCGTGCCTACTTGCGCCCGGATGTGGCACCCGAATGTCTGATAGCCCGGCTCAAGGCCACGCTTGATCACTGCTGCGGCGAAGATAAGTAACGACATATACAACAAGGCCCGTCTGATGTATCATCAGACGGGCCTTGAGCGTTCCATAAGAAACGCGAAGAATCAGGCGTTAGGACGCTTGCCGTGGTTGGCGGCCTTCTTACGACGATTCTTGCGCTTACGTCCGCGCATGCCCATGATGGACTCCTTTGCTGCAGTAAAAAAATAAGCCTTCGGAATTATGCCACATGAGCACGACGTGATGCAACACGGGTGTCCATGTGGCGATGAGCGTCAGGCTTGGCTATTCGGTTTTTCAGATTTGTTCGGCGTGGAAGGTGACCACGGTGGTGTAGTCATCGCCCGGCTCGAGCACAACCAGATCCTTGCCGGTGCGGAAGGCGTCGGCGTAGGCGGTCATCGGTTCGACGGCCACGCCGGCCTGACGAGCCTTCTCGCCGATTTCGTTGCCGGTGCACACCTGCCAGGAGTTGATGGTCTTGTCGCCAGTCAGCGTGACCTTGATGCCGTCGGGGCGGGTGAACACGGCGGAAGTGCTGCCGTCTTCACCGCGGTTGGTGATATCGGTCCAGGCATCGTCGAAGCCACGTCCCTCCAGCGTGGGGTTATCGCGCAGGTCGAAGATGCCGGAAACCGGCTCTTCACCGGTGGGCAGCAAGTGTTCGTCTACGGTCACGTGGGTGTCGCAGTGCAGCTCAAGACGGCAGGGCTCGTTGTCGGCGGTAATGGCCTGACCGGTGGCGTGCTTGCCGTTGGCCAGCCACGGGTGGATGCCAAATGCCCACGGTGCCTTCACGCTGTCGTTGTTGTGCACGGTGAAGGTTTCCGTGAGACCGTTCTCGTCAAGTGCATAAGTGGCGGTGATGGTGATATCAAACGGGTAGCCGGCGATGTCGGGGGAGCGCCAGGAGAGCGTCACGTGTGATTCCTGCAAATCAACGAGCTCCCACATGTAGCGGTAGGCATAGCCGTGCAGGGAGGATTGGCGGTCGAACTCGTCGATCGGCATCTGGTAGTCTTCGCCATCGAAAGAATACTGACCATTGGTCACTCGGTTCGGGTACGGTGCCAGCACCCAGCCGTTGCAGCAGGGAATGACCTTGTTCGGGTCGAAGGGGACGATGAGGTCTTCGCCGCGCCACTTCAGCTCGCGCAGGCTGGCACCCAGTTCGGTGACGACGGCACTCCATTCGCCGGACGAGATGACATATTGGTTACCAGTGCGAGGCTTCAAAGCCATAGTGCACACTCCTTTGTGGAACAAATTGTTATCGCTCACAATCGTATCGCATAAGTCCCAAGACGCGGCGGCACATAAGGATAAAAAATTGGCTCCCCTCTGGAGGGGAGCCAGCGTAACAGAACTACTTCTGGACTACTTCGTAGCGGACCACAGTGGTGTAGTCGCCGTTGGGGGCGAGCGTCACCAAGTGGTCACCAGTGCGGAAGGCATTGGCCGGGGCGGTCATCGGCTCGACGGCGATGCCATACGGATGCTCGGCGAACGGTGCGCCAGTGGCGGTGTAGCACTGCCAAGCATTAATCGTCTCATCGCCAATGATTTTCACTTCGATACCGTCCGGGCGGGTGAATGTGGTGGTGGTCGTACCATCGGCGGCACGCTCCACGTCAACCCAGGCATCATCAAAGGCGCGGCCTTCGAGCGTCGGGCCATCGTTCAGGTCGTAGATACCGGTAACCGGTTCGGTGCCGGTGGGAATCAGCGCCTCGTTCACCGTCACATGACTGGCGGCCTTAATCTGCAGGTGGCAGGCGGCGGAGTCGGCATCGCGTTCGGCGGCAGTTGCGCCCCGCTTGCCGTTGGCCAGCCACGGATGCAGGCCGAGAGCCCACGGTGCCGGCTCGTCGCCATCATTGCGGGCATTGACGGTCGCGGTCATGCCGTTGTCGCCGAGTTCGTAGGTGACGGTCACGGTCACATCGAACGGGTATCCGTCCAAGTTGGGGAAGCGCAGCGAAAGCGTCACGGCGCTATCGGTCAACGATTCAAGCTTCCACATGTAGTGGTAGGCGTATCCGTGGTTCGCATTGTTGCGCGGTGCGGGATGATATTCGTTAACCGGCGCGCAGTAATGCTTGCCATTGAAATCGTATTCGCCGTTTTCGATGCGGTTTGGCCACGGGGCCAGCACATAACCGTTACAGGTGGGGGTCAGGTCGTTGACGCCGAACGGGCAGAAAATTTCCTTGCCTTGATAATCGAATCGGCGAATCTTGGCGCCGAGTTCGCAGATGACGGCGGAATAATCGCCATAGTGAATCGAATACTGATTTCCGGTGCGTGGTGTTTTACTCGTCATGGAATCACTCCCGTAGTGAGGTTGGTGGGCCGGTAGCTCCTGCTATCGCTGGCCCCAGTCTAGCGCGTCTCCTCTATCGAGGCGGGGATTGGCGATATGCGGCATATAATAAACAATTCGTATAAACACGGTAGCAATACGTGGAGTGACGAGTCTCACACCATCATGCGAGAAGCACGTGGATTCCTTGGAAACCGGTGATTTGTGGGAGACGCGGAAAAGTTGTGACGGCAGATTCCTGTAATCCCTGCCTTACACTGGAAAACACTATTGACGTTCAGGAGGTTCCGATGACCAAAAGCGTTGTGCTCGCTGATCCGCGAGGCTTCTGCGCGGGTGTGGACCGTGCGATTCTTACCGTACAGACCATTCTCAAAGCCGCGGAGGCTTCCGGAAAGCGGACGCGCGAGGATGGGCTGCCCCCGGTATATGTGCGCCGGCAGATCGTGCACAACAAGCATGTGGTCGAGGACTTGGCCGGGCAAGGCGCGGTGTTCGTCCAGGAATTGGCGGAGATTCCGGATGCTGCTGCCCAAGCGGGTATTCCGGTGGTGTTTTCCGCCCATGGCGTATCTCCGGTAGTGAAGGCGGAAGCCGAACGTCGTGGCATGCATGTGGTGGATGCCACCTGCCCTCTGGTGGGTAAGGTGCACCGTGAGGTGCTGCGTTTCGTGCGCGAGGGGTATGAAATCGTCTATATCGGGCATAAAGGTCACGATGAAGCGGTCGGTGTAGTGGGGGAGAGCCCCGAACACGTGCACTTGATCGAGCATGAATCGGATGTCGATTCGCTGGATTTTGCGCCCGACACCAAGCTGGTGCTGCTCTCGCAGACCACGTTGAGCGTGGACGAGACCGCCGATACCATTGCCGCGCTGAAGGCCAAATTCCCTTGGATTCAAGAGCCGCCGAGTTCGGATATCTGCTATGCCACGTCGAATCGTCAGGCTGCGGTCAAACTGGTGGCCCAGCAGTCCGATTGCGTGGTGATTGTCGGATCGGCCAACTCCTCGAATTCCGTGCGACTGATGGAGGTGGCGCAGGAGGGCTTGGGGGAGCGCGGCAAAGCGTATCGCGTGGATGATGCCAGCGAGCTTGACCCGGCATGGTTCGAGGGTCTGGAATCCGTAGGTATCTCCTCGGGTGCCTCCGTACCGGACGAACTGGTGTCCGGTGTGATTGACGCTCTGCAAAACTTGGGCTTCACCGGTATGAAGTCCGTCGAAACCATCAAAGAAAACATGCACTTTGTGCTGCCGGCGGAGTTGCGCAGGAAGAAGTAGTCATTCTTGGCTCCCCTCCGTGAGGGGAGCCAAGAACGGTCACCACGTGCCGATTGGTGCGGCAACGGCGTTCAAGACCTTGAGCAGGTCCTGTGGATTCACGCCCACAGACAGGCCTCGCTTGCCGCCGGAGACCAGAATTTGGTCGAATTGCAGGGCGCTTTCATCCAACACAGTCTTATGACGTGTCTTCTGGCCTAACGGCGAGATGCCGCCAACCACATAACCGGATTCACGCATCGCCACCTTGGGATCGGCCATAGAGGCCTTCTTGGCACCTACGGCTGCAGCCAAGGCTTTCAAATCCATATGACCGCTCACCGGTACCACGCCCACCACGCGTTCGGCACCGGTGTCCGCCATCAACGTCTTGAACACCTGATGCTCGTCGAAGCCGAGCTTGGTGGCCGCCTCCACGCCGTAGCCGTCATCCATATGGTCGTTGGAGTGCTCGTATTCGTATACGTGGAATTCCACGCCCGCCTTCTCCAGTTGGACTGTCGCCGGAGTGGAACCCGCGCCCTTATCATGCTTGCTTTTCTTTGCCATGATTACCGTTCTACTACGAAGAAACCCCCGCACAAGGCGGGGGTCTCACAGCTTAGTTCTCAAACGAACCGTAGCGGCCTAGACCGCAATGGTTCACTCGGAGATCTCAGCGAAGTACAGCAGGGTACGGATCATGTTGGAGGTGAAGCCGTACTCGTTGTCGTAGAAGGACACGGTGCGAGCCAGGGTCACGCCATCAATGGTGTTGACGTCGGTCTGGGTCGGGTCGAACACGCCACCGTGGGTGTCTCCGATGATGTCGGAAGACACGATGCCATCCTCGTTGTAGCCGTAGAAGTCGGTGGAGGAGAAGGCAGCCTTGAATGCGGCGTTGATCTCGTCAGCGGTGACTTCCTTGTTCAGGACGGTGGTCAGCTCGGTGACGGAGCCGTCCGGAACCTGGACGCGCTGGGCGTGGCCCTGCAGCTTGCCGTTCACGGACGGAACGACCTTGCCGATAGCCTTGGCAGCACCGGTGGAGTGAGGAATGGTGTTGATTGCGGCGGCACGGTTGTTGCGAGCCTTCGGGAAGCGCGGGCCGTCGAGGATCATCTGGGTGCCGGTGTAGGCGTGGATGGTGGTCATGAAGCCGGCCTTGATGCCGAACTTCTCGTCCAGCAGCTTGACCATGGCGGCCATGGAGTTGGTGGTGCAGGAACCGGCGGAGACGATCACGTCGGAAGCCTTGAGGATGTCGTGGTTCACGCCGAACACAACGGTCGGGGTGGTGTCATCCTTGGCCGGGGCGGAGATCAGGACCTTCTTGGCGCCAGCGTTGATGTGAGCCTGGGACTTCTCGGCGGAGGTGTAGAAGCCGGTGCACTCGAGCACGTACTCAACACCGTCGTTCTTGACCCACGGAATGTTGTTGGCGTCCTTCTCGGCGTAGACCTTGTATTCCTTGCCGTCGACGATGATGGAGTCTTCGGTGGCCTTGACGTCAACCGGAGTGCCATCGTCATGACGGAAGGTGCCGTGGGTGCTGTCGTACTTCAGCAGGTAAGCCAGGGTAGCCGGGGTGGTCAGATCGTTGATGGCGGCAACTTCAATGTCACCAGCCTGGCCGCCGCGAGCCTGCAGCTCGAAGATGCGACGGAAGGCGAGACGACCAATGCGACCGAAGCCGTTGATACCAATCTTAACTGTCATGTAATTCTCCCTTGTAGGGTGGCCTTGGCGCGCTTTGGCACACCGGGCCATTGTTTACCAACAGTTGCTACTGTAATGCCGACTCTGTACACATGGCAACGTTTCAGCGTGCGTTTTGGGCAAAAATGCCGTATTTTCTGTGAGCGCTCACAATTCGGATTGCCCGCAACCGACATGTGATTTTTCCTCTCCTTTGGAGGAATGTCTCGAATCATCATGAGCAAGCGCGCGGCATGCAAGTCAGCGAACCAGCAGCTTGGACACTGCGGTGTCCAGCTCGCCGATATCGCCGCCAAATTCGTGGAATCGACTCACCTGAGGCAACGCCACCTCGATGGGGAAGGTGACGATCAGTGTGCCGTGCTCCACGCTGATGGCCGCGTCCACGCCGTCGCGGAACTCGTTGCTTACCCCCTGCACCACCGTATTGGTCAGCGTGCCGTCTTTAAGCTCATATTTCAGCCCCGGCTCGTTCACGCCAAGCGAAACATCGGAGTGGGAGAACGCAGACACCATGCGGCCGTCCTCGGGCACCGGATGCGCGGGGAACGAAAGCCTACCATCGGTGATGGCCGTGACGATGAGCCCATCACCATACAGATACCCGCTTGCCCCATGCCGGGCCAATAATGCCATCAGTTGAATGCCGGAAATCGTATGGTCAATGCGGCCGCCCAAACCGCCATAGACATGGAATTCGCGGCAACCCGCCGACCAACCGACCTTCAGCGCGGAGAGCATGTCCGGATCGTCCTTCAGCGCGGGCAGCGCGATGGTGCGCACATCGGTGCGGGGCGGCCGGCCCTCCAGCGAATCGAAGTCGCCCACCACCACATCGGGCACGATACCCAACTGGCGCGTATGGTCGAGCCCGCCATCGGCCGCAATCACATACGCGCCGGCCGGCACCACGGGCGTGCCCGCATAGTATTCGCCCGCACCAAAAATCACGCATACCTGAGTCATGATGCCTACTGTAGCCGGTATCCACCCATCGGCCGGGAAAATGCTGATAGGCTACGCATCAGAACAGTAGTCGATAGGCGCACAGGCAGGGGAGCGGAGCGATGGCACAGATCACCGAGGCAAGCGAACGGCCGATTCTCAAATCAAAGATATTCCTCTACATCACCGAATTCTTCTCCGGCATGTCCGCTGATCTACTTCATCTCGATCAAGGCCAAGCGCATCGCCTGCGTGGTCAGCGCCGTGATCTTCGTGGCCACGTCCTGCGTCTCGCCCCTGACCGGCTTCGCGTTCTGGGAAACCAACCTGGCCTATGAGGGCGAGTCCATCTACAACTACCTGCAGGTCAAGAACCTCTCCGACCGCACGATCCTGTCCACCAACGTGCTGTTCGGCGTGCAGTCCGTCACGATGAAAGACAAAGGACAGACAGGTATGTACTACGACACGGCCCTGGCTGCGCCGGCGCTCGCCGACAATGCCAATTCCGCGCTGATCCTCGGCATGGGCACCGGCACCTACGCCCGCCAGCTGAAGCAGTATTATCCGAAAATGAACATCACCGGCGTGGAGATTGACCAGAAGATCACCGATCTGGCCGGCGAATACTTCGATGAGCCCGCCGACATCCCCGTGACCACGTATGACGGCCGAGCCTGGCTCGCCGCCTCGCATGACAAGTACGACGTGATCATGGTCGATGCGTATCAGGACATCACCATTCCCTTCCAGATGAGCTCCACCGAGTTCTTCACCATGGTCAGAGAGCACCTGAACCCCGGCGGCGTGATGGTGGTGAACATGAACATGATCTCGGACGGCCAAGGTTCGATCAACGAGGCGTTGAGCGATACCATCGCCAGCGTGTTCGGCAATGGGAACACACTGACGGCCGACGTGCCGAACACCACGAACCGTGAACTGTTCGCCAAGAAGCCGGGTTCCGGCTCCGAAGAGAACTCCATGCAGCAGGCCTCCAAGGCGCTCAACCTGCGTGAGACCACCTACGAGCGCACCGGCAGCGAAGATCTCGAATGGTATATGGAAGAGGTCGCCTCTCGATTCCGGAAGGTGAACGAACCGGACTCAGCGTCGACTATTCTCACCGACGACAAGGCGCCGGTCGAAGTACTCGGCATGCATGCCATCGATCAAATCATCGCCGATGAGGCCGGCCCATATCGGCAGATTCTCAAAGACGAAGGCTTCGGCGGTCTGCTGCGCGCCGTGCAGTAGGTTCGACACACGGACCGCGAATGTCCGGGCGTATGGTAGACTTTCCATTTGGCTTGAGAAATCAAGAAAGCGGGGCAACCCCACCTGGAAGCCTTTCAAGGCCTCGGGTTCAAGGCAAACAGCCTAGCGATTGCGATATACAACGCGTAATCAGGAATGACGCAAAGAACTGATATGCGTCTGCAGAAGCTGAGCGCATATTGGCGCGGGCTTTGGCTTGCCATGAACCCAAAGCATTGAACAGGACTCCAGCAAAGGCCCTCGCCACGGAATTGAAGTAGAGGATTGGAGTCATCATCAGCGACGAACCACGTATTAACGACGAGATTCGCGTCCCGCAGGTACGCCTGATCGGCCCGAAGGGCGAGCAGGTGGGCGTCATCGCGACTTCCGTCGCGCTGAACCTGGCCAAGGAGGCAAACCTCGATCTCGTCGAGGTGGCGCCCAACGCGAAACCTCCGGTTGCCAAGCTCATCGATTACGGCAAGTACAAGTACAACGAGAAGATCAAGGCTCGTGAAGCTCGCCGCAACCAGAGCACCGCGGAAATCAAGGAGATTCGTTTCCGCCTGAAGATTGACGACCACGATTTCGACGTGAAGAAGGGCCATGTGACCCGCTTCCTTAACGGAGGCGACAAGGTCAAGGTCACCATCATGTTGCGCGGTCGTGAGATCTCCCGCCCGATTGGTGGCGTGGAACTGCTGCAGCGTCTGGCCGACGATGTCGAGGAATACGGCACCGTCGAGTCCAAGCCGAAGCAGGAGGGCCGCAACATCATCATGACCCTTGCGCCGAAGGGCAAGAAGGTGCACACCCAGTCCGAGCAGCGTCGTCGTGGCGCCGAGTCCCGCGCCGAGCGTCAGGCTCGCCAGGCGGCTCGTCTCGCGGCCAAGCAGGAGTCTCAGGCTCAGGCCGCGGCCGACGCGCAGTCCGTGATTTCTCAGAAGACTTCCGACAAGAAGCAAACCAGCAAGGAGGGCAGCAATGCCGAAGATGAAAACTAATTCCGCCGCTTCCAAGCGCGCCAAGATCACCGGCACCGGCAAGGTGAAGCATGTCGGTTCCGCCATGCGCCACAACCTCGAGCACAAGTCCGCTCGCAAGCGCCGTGAACTGTCCGCCGACGATGTGCTGCGCGGCGGCCAGGCCAAGAAGCTGCACCAGCTTCTGCAGAAGTGAGCATAGGGCTTACCCGGAAATAACAAGACTTTAGAAAGCTGAGGAATAGATTATGGCACGTGTCAAGCGCGCAGTGAACGCCCACAAGAAGCGTCGCGTTGTTCTCGAGAGGGCTTCCGGCTACCGCGGCCAGCGCTCCCGTCTGTACCGTAAGGCCAAGGAGCAGCTGCTTCACTCCTTTACTTACAACTTCCGAGATCGTAAGGCTCGCAAGGGCGACTTCCGCAAGCTGTGGATCCAGCGCATCAATGCTGCCGTCCGCGCTGAGGGCATCACCTACAACCGCTTCATCCAGGGCCTGCGTCTCGCCGGCATCGAGCTGGATCGTCGCGCTCTGGCTGAGATCGCCGTCTCCGACCCGGACACCTTCAAGACCATCGTGGACGCCGCCAAGGCCGCCCTGCCTGAGGACGTCAACGCTCCGGTTGAGGCCTGATTGCTTGAAGTCGTGACTTCACACTAGAAACCCCGCTTCCGAGCGGGGTTTCTTTGTACCATGGGCACTATGACCAACGGATTCACCAGACTCACCGAGCAGTTCCTCGTCCACATCGGCGTGGAGCGAGGGCTCGCCACGGCCACCGTCACCGCCTACGAATCCGACATCGCCAAATACATTGATTGGCTCGAAACCCGCGGCATCCACGAACCGGACGCCATAACCAAACAAGACGTCGAAGACTACATCGCCGCCCTTGACCAGGCGGGGGAGTCCGCCCGCTCCAAAGCCCGAAGACTGGCCTCGATCCACGAATTCCACCGTTTCGCGCTCGGTCAGCACGCGGTGACGGCGGATGTTTCGGCCGCAGTCAAGGCGCCCAAAGGCGCCAGCACCCTGCCCGACGTACTCACCGTGGACGAGGTAACCCGTCTGCTCGACGCGGCGGCAGTCGGCGGCTCAACCGATCCGGTGGTATTACGGGACAAGGCCCTGCTCGAATTCATGTACGCCCCCGGCTGCCGCGTCTCGGAAGCCACCGGTGCGAATCTGGACGACATCGACCTGGACGAGCACATCGCGCGACTCATGGGCAAGGGCTCCAAGCAGCGGCTTGTGCCATTGGGCAGTTACGCATGCCGGGCCATCACCGCATACCTCAATGCGGGGCGTGGCGAGTTGGAACAGCGCTCCAGCGCCAAGATTCCCGAGAGGCGCGCACTGTTTCTCAACAAACGCGGCAAGCGCATCTCGCGGCAATCGGTATGGGAAATCGTCAAAGCAACCGGGGAGCGGGCCGGCATCACCAAACCACTCCATCCGCACACCTTGCGCCATTCCTTTGCCACGCACCTGATCCAAGGCGGCGCGGACGTGCGCACCGTGCAGGAACTGCTCGGGCACGCCAGCGTGACCACCACGCAGATCTACACGCACGTAAGCCCTGAAACCCTGATCGAAACGTATCTGACCTCACATCCCAGAGCGCGGTGAGACACACCATTTTGCGACGCGTCCGCCCATAGCGGAATCGCGGCGGGGGAGCACCAAAGTCGGCCGGAAATTCAAGGCGTGACAATACAGTACATAACAGCGAACCGTCAGCCAGGAAGAGGTATTCATGCTGCAGATCAAATCGATCTCGAAGCGCTATAAAACCGGTGATTTCGTTCAGCAGGCGCTTGACAAAGTCAGCCTGAACCTACGCGACAGCGAATTCGTCGCGATTCTGGGTCCCTCGGGTTCCGGCAAGACCACCTTGCTCAACATCATCGGCGGCCTCGACCGGTATGACGACGGCGATTTGGTGATCAACGGCATCTCGACGCGCCAATACAAGGATCGCGATTGGGATTCGTACCGCAACCACACCATCGGCTTCGTGTTCCAGAGCTACAATCTGATCCCTCACCAGACGATTCTGTCGAATGTCGAACTCGCGCTGACGATTTCCGGCATCGGCAAGGCCGACCGTCGCGAACGTGCGCGCAAGGCGCTGGAGAAGGTCGGACTCGGCGAACACATCAACAAGAAGCCAAACCAGCTGTCCGGCGGCCAGATGCAGCGCGTGGCGATCGCCCGCGCACTGGTCAACGACCCGGACATCGTCCTGGCCGACGAGCCGACCGGCGCGCTCGATTCGGACACGTCCGTGCAGATCATGAACCTGCTCAAGGACGTGGCCAAGGACCGCCTCGTGGTCATGGTCACCCACAACCCCGAACTTGCGGAACAATATGCCACGCGCATCGTCAACCTGCGCGACGGCGTGATCCGCTCCGACTCCGACCCGTTCGTCGTGGACGAGACGGCCGAACAGCCGGCCGTGTACAAGACGATGGGCCGCGCGTCGATGTCGTTCGCCACGTCGCTGGCGTTGAGCTTCAACAATCTGAAAACCAAGAAGGCGCGCACCCTGCTGACCTCGTTCGCCGGCTCGATCGGCATCATCGGCATCGCGCTGATTCTATCGGTGTCGACTGGCGTGAACACATACATCAGTGACATCCAGCGTGACACGATGACCGCCTACCCGATCACCGTCGACTCCCAGACCTTCGACCTGAGCAGCATGATGGGCGGACAGATGGGCGGCGATGACGGATACGGCAAGACGCACAAAACCGACGGCATCTACCCGGACGACCGCAGCGTCAAGCAGGCGTCCAGCCTGACCAGTTCGATTACCGAAAACAACCTGACCCGCTTCAAGAAATACCTGGATAATTCCAAGAGCGAGATTCACCAGTATGTGGGTTCCACCGGCATCCAGTACACATATGACGTGAAATTCTCCGTGTTCGACCACGACCCCGACGGCACGCTGGTCAATGCGGACGGCGTGACGATCGGATCCAGCGACTCTGCCTCGATGGCCTCGCAGATGGCGTCCACAAGCTCGTCCGGCATGTCCGGCACCTCGTCGATCACCTCGCAGCAGATGTCGATGCTGACCGGCAAAACCGATGAGAACGCCGCGCCCGACTCGTTCAACGAGATCATGCCGGGAGCGGACGACAGCAAGCTCGTAGGCAAGGTTATCACCGACAACTACCAGGTGGTCAACGGTTCATGGCCGAAGTCCAAGGATGAAGTGGTGCTGGTGCTTGACGACAACAACAGCGTGCCGCTGACCACGCTGTACGAGCTCGGCCTGCTGCCCGCCTCCGATTACCACGAGATGATGTCCAAGCTCAACGCCGGCGACAAGGTCAGCACTCCACAAGACAAGATCGACTATGCTAAGGCCCTCGATCAGACGCTGTACATGATTCCGGCATCCGACCAGTACGTCAAGGGCGATGACGGCCACTACCGTTTCATCGGCAACGACAAGGACGAAATCGAACAGCGCCTCGAAACGGCCACCAAACTCAAGGTGGTGGGCGTCGTCAAGGCGAAGAAGGATGCTTCGGCCACGCCGTTGGCCGCTGGTGTGGGGTACGCGCGCGCTCTGACCAATGATTTGATCGACCGTGCGGCCTCCAGCGCCATCGTTACCGATCAGAAGGCCAACCCGAACACGAACGTGCTCAACGGCATGACGTTCTCGCCCTCGGACGATGCCACCAAGGTGGCCGACGCGCGCACCTACGTGGCTTCGCTGGGCGTGACGCAGAAGGCGAACATGGCCAAGTCGATGATGAGCGCCGGGCAGCAGTCCGGCACGGGCGCATCGGACGCCGCTGGTGCTGGTGCTGCAGGTGTCGCTGGCGCGGCGGGTGCCGGCGATCAGGCCGCCGCCATGGCCGCGATGAGCGAACAGCAGCTCGCCGACAGTTTCGACGCGTATATCGCCACGGCTTCGAACGACGTGCTTGTCGCGATCTACGACCAGTACGTGTCGACCGGCACCTACGACGACAACCTCGCCGCATTCGGTGTGGTGAGTCGTGACGCGCCCAGCTCGATCAACATCTACGCCGACAGCTTCGAAGACAAGAACCACATCGCCGACGCGATCACCGACTACAACAACACCGTCTCGAAGAAAGACAAGATCACCTACACGGATTACGTTGGGCTCATGATGAGTTCGGTGACCACCATCGTCAACGTGATTTCCTACGTGCTTATCGCGTTCGTGTCCGTCTCGCTGATCGTCTCCTCGATCATGATCGGCATCATCACCTACATTTCGGTGCTGGAGCGCACCAAGGAAATCGGCATCCTACGCGCAATGGGTGCCTCGAAGCACAACGTATCCCAGGTGTTCAATGCGGAGACCGGCATCATCGGCCTATGCTCCGGCCTGTTGGGCGTGGGCTTGACCGTGCTGCTCAATATTCCGATCAACGCCGTGCTACACCACTTCATCGGCAATGCGGACGTCAATGCCGCCCTGCCGGTGACCGGTGGCGTGGTGCTGGTGATCCTAAGCGTGGTGCTCACGCTGATCGGCGGCCTGATTCCCTCGCGTAAGGCAGCCAAGCAAGACCCGGCCACCGCACTGCGCACCGAGTAAGCGCATCGACATAGTACGAGACGAGATCCATAAACCTCGGAACACTGGAATACCAGCGGCAAAACGGTGTTCCGAGGCGAGCCCGGCGAGTACATTAGGATGGGCGAGCAGGTATTCCCGACAAAGGGGGCGAGGGCAACGATGGACGACTGGCGAGATACCCGCGATAAAGACAGCGCATTCCGTCAAGGAACGCTGCCTATGACAGGAACGTATGTCGTTGCACCCCCAGCGAACCCGGATGTTGATAAGGTAGACAGTATGCCTACCGATTTGCTTGGACGTGAATACGAAACCTTCCCCGCACCCGAACCGCTGCAACAGCACGGTCCGGCGCGTGTCATTGCCATGTGCAACCAGAAGGGTGGCGTAGGTAAGACCACCAGCTCCATCAATATTGCCGGTGCGTTGGCCCAGTATGGCCGCCGCGTGCTTATCGTCGATTTCGATCCGCAGGGTGCCGCCACTGTGGGACTGGGCGTCAACGCGAATACCGTGGAGAACACGATTTACACCGCGCTGTTCGATATTTCCGTGGACCCACATGATGTGGTGCAGCACACCGCATTCGAGAACATCGATGTGATTCCGGCGAACATCGATTTGTCCGCCGCCGAGGTCCAGCTGGTCACCGAAGTGGGCCGAGAGCAGATCCTGAACAGCGTGCTGCGCAAGCTCAAGTCGGAATACGATCTCATCATCGTCGACTGCCAGCCATCGCTCGGCCTGCTCACCGTGAACGCGCTTGCCGCAGCTGATGGCGTGATCATTCCCGTGGCCGCCGAATTCTTCGCCTTGCGCGGTGTGGCCCTGCTTATGCAGTCCATCGAAAAAGTGCAGTCCCGCATCAATCCCGCATTGGAAGTGGATGGCGTGCTCATCACCATGTACACCAAGACACTGCACTGCGAAGAGGTCTGCCAGCGCGTTTACGAGGCGTTCAGCGAAAAGGTGTTCCACACGTTCATCTCCCGCTCCATCAAACTGCCCGATTCCACGGTTGCCGCCGCGCCCGTGGTGGTCTATGCCCCTGAGCACAAGACATCAAAGGAATACCGTGAGGTGGCACGTGAGCTCATTGCTCGCGGCATCGTGGCGTAACGATTGTTTCGATAAACGATGAATGAGACTTCCCTTTCTCGGCTCCCCTCTCTGAGGGAAGCCGGCTCGCGTAGCGAGGCTGAGGGGAGCTCCGCGGAAGCCGAAATCAGCACGGAGGAATCCGCCACCTCCGGCTTCCAAGTCAAACTCGAAGTCTATTCCGGTCCGTTCGATGCCTTGCTCGGCATGATCGCCAACAACAAACTCGAGCTGACCGAAGTTTCCCTCTCCTCGATCACCGAGGAATTCCTGACATACGTGCGCGGGCTCGATTTCACAAAAAACATGGATGAGGCCAGCGCCTTTCTCGATATCGCCTCTATTCTGGTCGAGGCCAAAAGCGTGGCGATTCTGCCCGGCGGCGAAGACAGCCAGCACGACGAGCAGAGCCTCGAAGTGCTGCGCGAACGCGATTTGCTGTTCGCCCGACTCCTCCAATACCGCGCCTACAAGCAGGCCGCAGGTGACTTCCGGGCGCGTATCGCCGCCAACTCCGGCCGATTCCCGCACCCGGCGGCCATGGACGAGGGCGTTGCCGCCATGCTGCCTGAGCTGGTATGGACGCTGACTCCGCTCGAACTCGCCCGACTGACCGCCCAGGTCATCGCCAACGCGCCCGCCTCCGAAGTGTCGATCCATCAGCTGCACGTGCCGTTGGTCGATCTGCGGGCCCAATCGCTGGTGGTGCGCGACCGGCTGATCGCGGCATTGGAATCCAAGGGCGACCAGTCGATATCGTTCAGCGAATTGACCCGGGACTGCACTTCTCGTATTGAGGTGGTGGCTCGGTTCATGGCCGTGCTCGTGTTCTTCAAACAAGGTGTGCTGCAGTATCAGCAAGATGGTCCGTTTGCCGAACTGCACCTGAGGTGGGTGCCCGGCGTAGCCGAAACGATGAGCGACGTGAACATTTCCGAAGGTGATTTTGCGTAAGGACGGCGATTGGTGACTGAACAGATTGACGCAACGAATGCAACCGAACACATGGCGGATGCCGAATCGACGGCTGAATCCGCAAAGGCCGCGGTGAGGGGAGTGGAGGAGACGCACCCCGAATACGTGGATTTCGCGGTAGACGATTTTCCCGGCGGGCTGCCCGCCTGTCTGGAAGCGATTCTGATGGTCGCCGACCAGCCGCAGACCGCCACCGAGCTGGCCCGTATTTTGGCATTGGATCGCAACACAGTCGAAGAGGCATTGCGAGCCCTGCACGATGACTATGAGGGCGATGAATCCCGTGACATCCGCCCGCGCGGCTTCGAACTGCGCCGCACCGCTCGTGGCTGGCAGTTCGCCAGTCGCGCCGCGTTCGAGCCGGTCGTCTCATCATTCGTCACCGACGGCCAGACTGCGAGACTCAGTCAGGCCGCACTGGAGGCGCTTGCCATCGTGGCCTATCGCCAACCCGTCACCCGAGCCCAAGTGGCTGCGATCCGCGGTGTCAACTCCGATGGAGTGATTCGCTCGCTCACGGTACGCGGCCTTATCAAGGAAGACGGCGTGGACCCCGAATCCCGCGCGGCCCTCTTGGTCACCTCCGAATTCTTCCTCGACCAAATGGGTCTGAAGAGTCTCGACGAACTACCCTCCCTAGCGCCATTCCTCCCGTCCGTCGCCGAAATGACACAGTCGAAATCGGAAGATACGGACGTGATTTCGTAGCGATTGGGGCCCGCTGCCTGACCAATATTCGTGCGCTAGACCATCCGATATGTGATTTATGGTCATTGTGACTATAAGTAGTGCTATGCTCTCAATGCAGGGAGAACAACCGGTATGGAAAGAGGCATGGCATGGGATTCGGCAATGTGTCCGAGCGCCGCAGCGCACCGCCACAGGTCGGCGTGTCAGTGGTGATTCTGGCACTCGGCCCGGAAGGCGATACCGGCAACAGTGCCGCCGATTCCGGCAACGCCGCGAACTCGGCCCATTCCCGTCTCTGGTTGCCCCTGGTCAAGCGCGTCCGTCAGCCGTTCCTGGGCTGCTGGGCGTTGCCCGGCGGTGACCTGCGCTCCGACCGGTCGTTGGAACAGTCTGCCTACGCGGCCCTCGAATCGACCACAGACCTGCACCCGCGATACCTCGAACAGCTGTACACCTTTGGAGGCCCGACCCGGTCCCATGGCGGATTGCCCATGGTATCCGTCGTGTACTGGGCGCTCGTCGGCCAGACCGAGGCCGCGGGCTTCGAGGACGGTGACAACGTACGATGGTTCCCCGAAGACGAACTGCCCGAGCTGGCGTTCGACCATCGCCAGATCATCGACTACGCGCTGCTCCGCCTGCGCTCCAAAATCGAATACTCCGACGTGGCCACCCGACTGCTCGGCCCCACGTTCACCCTGCGCCAACTGCACGGCGTCTATGAGGCGATTGGCGGCGAACCCCGCGACTTGGCGAACTTCCGCCGCAAAATGCTTGCCTCGGGCGACCTTGAAGACACCGGGGAGAAGATGCGCGAAGGCCGCCAACGACCGGCCACCGTCTACCGCTACATCCCCAAACGACCTGTCGAGAACGGTACGCCCCACGAATCCGATGGTGACGACATCGTGGAACTGTCCAGACAAGGCGAGCGTGAAGACGCTCTCGACGCGCTGATTCCATCCGCGCGCATCTGATTTTTCCCGCCGACCCGCTTCGGGCCGGCATCACAGACGTATATAGGAAAGGAACCACTATGACCGCACTATTCACTGCGCCGTCCGTTGACGAGATCATCGCCAAGCTGGGCGCGCAAAGCACCTGCGATGCAGGACTGACCCAGGACCCATGGCACTTCGACACCACCACACCCAGCTACGGTCCCGGTGCCTCGATGCTTGACCGTCTGCCCGCCAACGCGCCGCGCCAGCAGGTGTTGCCGGACGAATACCGCAAGGCCTCCGACGAGGAACTGCAGCAGCGCATCTCCGACGCCAAGCAGCGTCTCGGCTCCAAACTGTTGATTCTGGGCCACTTCTACCAGCGTGACGAGATCATCAAGCACGCCGATTTCGTGGGCGACTCCTTCCAGCTGGCCAAGAACGCCACCGAACGCCCGGACGCCGACCACATCGTGTTCTGCGGCGTGCACTTCATGGCCGAAACCGCCGACATCCTCTCCACGCCCGAACAGAGCGTGACCCTGCCCAACCTGTCCGCCGGCTGCTCGATGGCCGATATGGCCAACATCGACCAGGTCCAGGAATGCTGGGACCAGCTCGGCGAGATCTGCGGCACCCAGCCGGACTCCGATGGCTTGCAGCAGATCATTCCGGTCACCTACATGAACTCATCCGCCGCGCTGAAGGCGTTCTGCGGACGCAACGGCGGCATCGTATGCACCTCTTCCAATGCGCACGCCGTGCTGGAATGGGCGTTCGCCCGCGGCAAGCGCGTGCTGTTCTTCCCGGACCAGCATCTGGGCCGCAATACCGCCCGCGCGATGGGCATTCCGCTGAGCGAGATGCCGCTGTGGGATCCGTTCAAGGCACAGGGCGGCGCCGCCGATCCGGCCGATTACGCCCGCGCCAAGATGATTCTGTGGAAGGGCTTCTGCTCCGTGCACCAGCGTTTCACCGTCGAACAGGTCGAACGTGCCCGCAAGGCATACCCGGGCGTCAAGGTGATCGTGCACCCCGAGTGCTCGATGCAGGTGGTCGATGCCGCCGACGGTACTGGCTCCACCGCGTACATCGTCAAGGAGATCGCCAACGCGCCCGCCGGATCCGCCATTGCTGTGGGCACCGAAATCAACCTGGTGAACCGTCTGGCCGCGCAGTACCCGGACAAGACCGTGTTCTGCTTGGACCCCGTGGTCTGCCCCTGCTCCACGATGTACCGCATCCACCCGGCCTACCTGGCTTGGGCTTTGGAGAACCTCGAAGCCGGCAACGTGGTCAATCGCATCACCGTGGACGAAGACACCGCCCGCGAAGCCAAGGTGGCACTGGAGCGCATGCTGCGCGTTCACCCGTGATTCGTCCCTGGCGCTCCTCGTACATGAGGGGAGCTGTCCGCGTAGCGGACTGAAGGGAGCAGATGACGCAAAAACAGAGGAAAGCAACACAATGAGCAACATTGAAATCGTCGTCGTGGGCGCCGGCGTCGCCGGACTGTCCGCGGCACTGGCCGTGGCCGGCACCGGACACGACGTGACCTTGGTAACCAAGGCCGAACTGGTGGAATCAAACACCTATCATGCGCAGGGCGGCATCGCTGCAGCCATCTTCTCCGACGACGACCCGAAGCTGCATGCCGCCGACACCATGGCCGCGGGCCACGGCCTGTGCGACCCGAAGGCCGTGGACATCCTCACCCGTGAGGGTGCGGAGCGCGTCCGCGAGTTCGCCGCGGCCACGACGCGGCGCCCGCGTGTCCCCCGCGCCCGCCGTCCACTTCGACCGCGACGCGCATGGACACATGCTGCGCGGCCTGGAAGCGGCTCATTCGCGCGCCCGCGTGGTGCATGCCGGGGGAGACGCCACCGGCAAAGTGTTTGAACTGGACGTCTCCGCCATGGTGCGCAAGAACCCGCGCATCCACATCATCGAGAACGCCTTCCTCAAAGATCTCATCGTGCGGGGCGGCCACATCGCCGGCGTCCACCTGCTGATCGACGGGCAGGACAAGGATCTGGCCGCCGACCGGGTGATCTTGGCCGCCGGTGGAGCAGGCCGTATGTACCCGTACACCACCAATCCGCCGGTCGCCACCGCGGACGGCCTCGCCGTCGCATGGCGTGCCGGTGCCCAGGTCGCCGATCTGGAGTTCTACCAGTTCCATCCCACCGCCATGGCCGTGGGCGAGCACTTCCTCGTCTCCGAAGCCGTGCGCGGCGAAGGTGCGGTGCTGCTGGATGAGCATGGCCACAGGTATATGAAGGACATCGATCCGCGCGCCGAACTCGCGCCGCGTGACGTCGTGGCCCGCGAGAACTTCCGCGTGATGCAGGCGCAAGGCGGCAAGCCCGTGATGCTCGACGTCTCGCCGATGGCCCGCGAGAACCCCGACCTGGCCAGCTTCTTGGCCCACCGATTCCCGACCATCGACGCCTATACGCGTTCGCTTGGCTTCGACTGGAGCAAGGAGCCGATTCCGGTGGCGCCCGCCGCGCACTACTACATGGGAGGCATTCGCACCGATCTGAACGCCCGGACCTCCATTCCCGGCCTGTATGCGGCCGGCGAATGCGCTCGTACCGGTGTCATGGGCTCCAACCGTCTTGCCTCCAACTCGCTGCTCGAGGGGCTCGTCTACGGACGCCGCGCCGGTCTGGCCGCCGTCGCGGACGGTGACGACGCGGTCTGGGCACCCGAACCGTTCCTGAACTCCGCCACCGGTGCCGTGTTCGACCATGCGCCGATCGCGCTGGCC
>OGOM01001109.1_pt1 | contig 22001 bp, 19 predicted proteins | sample 1552681 | NCBI WGS metagenome assembly OGOM01 (sample SAMEA2580188, study PRJEB22360) | human gut metagenome | biome: human gut; feature: human-associated habitat; material: faeces | place: Denmark | collected 2008/2010 | reverse complement strand
GATTTTCGTCGGCCGCAGAATGTCCGGCCCAGGGCCCGCCCCGCCGCTTCCGCTGATTGGCTTGAGCAAAAGCAGCGCTGTGCATTCTTCCGGAATGCCTGTCAGCTGCAGCAGCGGCCGACAGGCCTGTCCCATCAGGTCGACAAATCCCGACACGCGTAACATGCGCACTGCCGTCAGAATGACAATCATGGTCGGCAAAATATGCAGCGCCGTGTGCAGTCCCTTTTCTACACCGCACAGCAGCGTCGGAAAGAGGTCTACACGCCGATACAGGGCATATCACGCCGTACACGCCAGAAGCAGCGGGAGAAACAGGTCTGTCATATGGTTCCCCCATGCGCCTGCAGGCGGGCAAACAGCCGCGCTGCTGCCAAGCCAACAGCAACCGAGCAAATCGACGCGCCCCATACCGCCGGCATGATATCAAACGGCTGGGCTGCCCCCAGCGCCGCACGCACTGCGGCAACCGTTGTCGGTATGAGTTGGATAGATGTTGTGTTAAGCACAACAAACGTCAATACTTCATCCGGCGTTCCAGCCGCACCGTACAGCCCATACAACCGCTTTCCGGCACGCAGGCCAATCGGCGTCGCCGCATTGCTCAGCCCCATCAGATTCGCCGTGACATTGGCCGCAATGCCTTCCATGGTCTCTGTGTCCTGCGAGGCACGCGGAAACAGCGGGCACAAAATCGGGCGCAGCAGGACTGTCAGCCCCTTGCAGATGCCGGATTCCTGCATTAGTTCCAGAATTCCCGACCACAATCCCATGACGCCGACCAGTGCCAGACAAAGCGTGACGGCCTGCTCCGTCCCTTGCGTCACGGCCGCGGACAGCTCTGCTGTTCTCCCCGTTATGCAGGCAGTTGCACAGGCAAGGATCATCATGCCTGCCCATAAACCATTCATCATGCGTTTCACGCCTTTCTCCCACCGATGTTCGGCTTTCTTCTTATCGTATCATTTATACTTAAACTATGTGTTTTCTATGGAGGAATATTACTATTATGAAATCAACAGGAATTGTCCGCAAAGTTGACGAGCTCGGCCGCATTGTTCTTCCCATCGAACTGCGAAGAACCTTAAACATTGCAGTCAAGGATTCTCTGGAAATTTATGTGGACGGCCCGCAAATCATATTAAAAAAATATGAACCGGACTGCATCTTTTGCGGCAACACCAAGGACATTGTCCAATTCAAAGGCAAAAATATCTGCCGCAGCTGCATGCACGAATTGTTTGAACAGGACTAATCCATTTTATCTCATCTTCTCTTGATTATAATACGGGAACTGCTGCCAGTTCCCGTATTTGTTATTCTCCGCGATATTTCTTTCTCGTTGCCATGCCGCCGCGGATATGTCTCTCCTCTTTGTTTTTCATTAACACCTCATGCGCCTGCGTATACAGCGGCAGATTGAGATGATATAATCTCTCCGTAATATCTTTGTGCACGGTGGACTTGCTCACGCCGAATTTCGCAGCGGTTTGCCGCACAGTCGCTCCCGTTTCTACCAGATACTGTGCCAGCTGGATGGCTCGTTCTTCCGGCTGTCCTTTCACAGAGTTCCCTCCTGACATTGCTTTGTGCTCTATGTCTATGCGGCAGACGGCGAAAAAAGACGTAATTTTTTCCGAAAAAATCAGCATGTGCAGTTTTTGTTGTTTTTCCATATGATGCAAAAGCACGCAGGTTTCCAAAATGGAACCTGCGTGCTTTTGCGTTGTGCTATAATTTGTCAGTAAGGACAGCACAGAGGTCTCTGCCATGGCAAAATGCTGGCGGAGACCTTTTCTGTGCCGGTCGAATTTAGGAACTGAGGGGCAAATTCACAGTGTCGATGAAAATGCATCAAAATAAGGAGAAAAAAGATGCATTTTTAAGAATTTGTCCATCAGAAAGGTGGGCATACTGCTGTTTTGTCTGTCTGGCTGAGCCGGATCCGGCTCAGCCAAGCGACAAACAAAAACAGGATTTATACATCGGATTGTCTAAAGAGCATTCTGTTTTTCGTTCGCCATAAAATACAACGAGGAGATCTGCACATGGGAAATGGGAAAGCCATAGCAAAGAACCGCTTTTCTTCAGACACCGGAAACAGGCAGCTATACTTGCGTATCTTTTGTTTTTTGTATAATTCTATTATACACACAGCGCAGAAAACATGTGTGCTTTGCTTCTCCGTTTTTGTGCTGTTTCTCGCCTGACGAAACGGAAAAGCCAAAACAGCACATGCCGTCCGGCAGCTCAAGCTTTCTAGCACCTTTCACTTGTTCATACCATGCTATTTTTCCGCAAATACTGTCCGGTCAGAGAATCCGCGCACGCAAGCAATTGTTCCGGCGTTCCGGTAAACATCACCTTGCCGCCCTTTCTGCCGCCTTCCGGTCCCAAATCAATGATCCAATCCGCCTGCGCAATCAATTCTTGTCTGTGCTCCACGACAATCACCGTATTGCCCGCCGTCACTATACGGCGCAGCAGCTGGAGCAGGCGGGCAACATCTTGATTGTGCAACCCCGTCGTCGGTTCATCCAGCACATACACATTGCCCTGCTTGTGCAGCTCGCTCGCCAGCTTCAGACGCTGAACTTCGCCGCCAGACAGCGTGCTTGTCGGCTGTCCCAGCGTCATATATCCCAAGCCAACATCCAGCATACACTGCAGACGTTCATGAATTTTAGGCTGCGGAAAAAATTCCAACGCCTGATGAATGGTCAGTGACATGACTTCCTCGATGTTCTTGCCTTGATATGGATAGCTGAGCGCCGTCGGATTATATCGTTTGCCCATACACTCCTCACACAGGATGGCGACCGGATCTGCAAACGCGACATCCGGCAAAATCTCTCCTTTTCCCTTGCACACGGGGCATGCGCCCTTGGAATTGAAGCTGAACCACTGTACACTGACACCGTTTTCCTTGGCAAATAACTTGCGAATATCATCCATCACACCGGTATATGTTGCCGGTGTGGAACGTGCAGACGTGCCAATTGGCTTCTGGTCAATGACAATGCAGTCCGGATACCGCTCGACAAACTCCTGTCGAATCAGGCTGCTCTTGCCGGAACCGGCAACACCGGTGACAGCAGTGAGAATCCCCTCGGGTATCTCGACAGATACATCTTTTAAGTTGTTTCTCGACACATGTTCCAGCACAAAGCTCTGCGTCCATGGCAGCGGATGGGTATTGAGCGCGATTTTCTCACGCATACAAGCTGCGGTCAATGTGTCCGTCTGTTTTAATTGTTCCACCGTACCTTGGAAGATCACTTGTCCGCCCTGTGCGCCCGCCAGCGGCCCCATCTCAACGACATGATCCGCAAGCTCTATCATTTGACGGCTGTGCTCTACGACCAGCACCGTATTGTGATTGTCACGCAGAGCAAGCAGCAGCTTTCCGATTTTTTGCACATCTGCCGGATGCAGGCCGGCTGTCGGCTCATCAAAAATATAGGTGATATTGCTCAGGCTGCTGCCCAAATGGCGCACCATTTTGAGACGCTGCGATTCTCCGCCCGACATCGTATCTGTGCGGCGCGACAAGCTCAAATATCCCAATCCCACGTCCATCATGTGATGCAGGCACACAAGAATTTGACCGGCGATAGACTTGCCGAGCGGATGATCAATCGCTTCCAGCACGGGAATCAGATCGCTGATTTGCATGTCATTATAGTCCCGAATGGTATATCCATTGATTTTGGAAGCCAATGCCTTTGGATTGAGTCCGCTGCCGCCGCATGCCGAACACAAACCTTTTTTGATAAACTGCATGGCTTCCTCGCGCACGCTTTTGCGCAGCTTGGAAATGTCTCGGTTCAAATACAACCGGTTAAATCGCGTGACAACGCCCTCATACGGCAGCTTGGAAACCTGTCCCGTATTGTTGCGAATGAAATCCATAACCAGCGGCTCATCCGGTCCAATGCGAAGTGCTTTCCACTCTTGTTCGGTAAAATCTCTGAGTTTTTTGTCTGCACGATACAACGGATTGAATTTATAATAAAACTCCTGCCAGCTGCCGCCGGAAAACTGACTGAACCGAATCGCACCCTCGTTGATGCTCTTATCCATATCAAACAGCTTGCTCTCGTCCAGCATTACTTTTTCGCCGAGACCAGTGCATTCCGGACACATGCCATGCGGATGATTCAGCGAATACGCCATGGAGCCGCCGGCACTCGGCTGACCCACACGGGAAAACAGCAGCCGAATGAGCGGTGCGACATCCACCGCCGTTCCAACCGTCGAACGAACATTCGCGCCAAGCGCCTTCTGATCGACAACAATTGCCGGTGTCAGATTGTACATCGCATCCGCTTTCGGCTTTTCGTATCGCGGTAGACGCTGACGCAAAAACATGGGATAGGATGCCTGCCATTGTCTATTGCTCTCCGCAGCAATGGTGTCAAACGCCAACGAGCTTTTTCCCGATCCGGAAACACCTGCAAAAATAACCAGCTTCTCTTTTGGAATTGTCACGTTGACATGTTTTAGGTTGTTCTCTGCAGCACCGAAGATTTCGATGTTTTCTCGTTTTTTTATTTCATTCACGATGATCCTCCTGCCAGTTTCACTTCTGCCTCTGTCAGCGATGCATAGCCGAGCTGCTGCACGGTATTTTGCAAAATCATCTCACACAGATTCTCTCCCTGCGCTTCCAACTGCTGAATATATGCGTGGTACAGCTTCACGGTATCCAGAGAATATGTCGCCAGCTCTCCCCACAGATACGTCTCAAAGGAAGTTTCATACAGACTGTCCGTCTCTTTGCGAATGGCTCTGCCGCGCCCTGCAAGATGCGGATACTGCTGTGCGAGCTGTTCCTGCCATGCGGCACTGACTGCACAGATCGCATCAATGTACGTGTCCTTTTCCGGCAGCCGCGCCGGAAGCTGGCTGCGAATGCGGGAAAATTCTGCCGGACTCGTGCGCGCCATCATATGCGCGTATTTCTCCGTCAAAAGATTGCGCCCTTGTTGTGTCGCTGTGATAAGATCGTTCCAATAGCTCTCCTGCATCGCTTCACTCCACGCCATCAGCTGGCTGCTGCGCATAATAAAAAAGGTATCGGGACTGTCCTGACACGATGCGCGGCCGCCGATATTGTGCACCTGTTCAAACAGCTTCCATTCTGCTTCTGCTATGCGTCTGACGCGCGGCGTCACAGTAAATGCCATATATATCACTCCTGCATGATGTGTGTCTGTCTTAGTTTGGGATCTTGTATGCGCTGCATCATATCGGCACACAGATCAATCAAAAAGGTGTCCTCCCGTGTCGTGAGCTGCTGACGGCGCAGTTCAGCAGAGACATTCAGACAGATGCCTTCTATAATTTCCTGCGCCTCGCCTTCTCCCTGGCTGAGTTTTTCCAACTGTACTGCCACGCGCGGCAGTCTTTCCAGATTTTTCATCCCGCGATGGATCCATTTATAATATGGCGCATATCTCCGGTTCAGCAAATACACCATGGACATCGTCGCATTAGCAAATTCCGCCATTGCCAGCTGTGCCGCCACGGTATCTCCGCGGCGCACACAGCGCGGATAGTTATACTGTCCCGTCTGCGCCATGGTTGCCGCACGCGCCACAATTTTCTTGATGCGAATATCCTCCGGATAATACGCAAGCAGCTTTTGTCGAATGCTCATAAAGACACCGAACGGATCGGCAAAGATTTCTCCGTTTGTCGCTGTTGCCAAAAAGGACTCCGGTATCTGTCTCCACTGTGCCAATGTCTCCGGCCCGTGTGCATATCCGGTATACCGGCGATACCAGTCCTCGATGCATAGGCAGCCCACGCGCCCGCTGCTCATGATGCCGCTCTTTCTCACGGAAAATCCGGCAACGGCATCCGGCAGACCGCGATACACCGCCTGTACCTGTACGCCATGTTTGACGAAATCCTCCTCCGTCATCCAAATGCAAAACGCCGGTCCCCAATCATGATCGCGGGACAGTTCATCATCCAATCCAAAGCATTCTGAGCCTTCTCCCGCCAGTCCGATTGCCAGCCGCGGCACCAAATCCGGCAATTGCCGTTCTAATGCCTGTTTGCCCGCGGTTTCATAATAATAGCGCGCGAGTTCCAGCCCGTTCATGCGCCGACCCCTTCCTTTAGACGGCGCAGATCATCCGCAACGGCACACGTGCGGGCATCGTCCTCTCCGAGCGCCTGCGCAAAAATTTCCCGCGCTTTTTCCAGCACCGCCATCGCTTCTGTGCGTTTTCCCAGCCGTTTATATACCCAGTACATATTGCGGCACGTGATGCCATATTCGATATTTTCTCCAAAAAAGCGTTTGGTGTACTGTGCGGATTTTTGGTACAGTTCAAGTGCTCGTTCGTCATCGCACTCCGCGTACAAAAATCCTGCCAAGCTGTTGAGTCCTGCGGCATAATGCACATTTTCTTGTTCGCAGCACTGGTCAAAATATTGCATCGCCAAATCAACGCACTGTTTTGCCTTTGCCGTGTTGTCCGCCAGCCGATACATCGCCGCCAGATTATTATAGGTAATCGCAATTTCCTGTTGTGTATTCGGCATGGTCTGTATGATTTCCAGCGCTTTTTCCAAATAATCAATGGCTGGCTGTAAGTCCTCCAGCTCTCGATAGACCAGCGACATATTATTGAGCACGCTCGCATAAGCGTAGCTCTGTTTTTCTCCGGCACGAGCATAGATCTGTTCCGCCATGTGAAACAGCCGGAGCGCATCATCAAAATGTCCCATCAAACGGCAGGTTCCCGCCATATTGTTGAGCACTGTCGCATACTGCACGCTGTCCGTGCCAATCTCTTTCTCTACCAGCTGTCTCGCGTGCTGAAACGAGGAAATTGACGCATCATACCGGCTGATGCCGCGATACAGAGAACCCAGCTCATTATAAACAGCAATGCCGATTTGTGCCGCTCCCGCCGTGTTTTTTCGGTACTGTGCCTCCGTTTCCAGCAAAAAGCGTTCCATCTGATCAACATCACCGGCTGCATAATATTGATCCAAATTTTGATAAAATGTCTGTAGTGTCTGCTGCATAGATATGCCTCCCATCCGCTCATTCTGTAAAAATAACGATACGAATCGCTATTTTAATTATAAGAAACCCAACTCACGCAGGTTGTGCCGGATTTCACAATTTGTTTGCCGCTTGCAGGAGACTGCGTTTTCTGTGCACACCAGACAAGAAACACGCTGCGCTTGCGCCCTGTTCTTGGTTTTTTTGCTGCAAACAGCAGTCGAGATTCGGCAAAAAAAAGATGAATGCATGCACACTATACGGCTTGATTTTCTTCTATAATAATGGCAAGGATTTCAAGCACTTACCATTATTCGTTCATTTATTTTAAGATTACTTTTATGTACGCAGGAGGTTTATTGTATGGATAACTTTACTTTCTACAGCCCAACTTATTTTGTATTCGGCAAGGGCACCGAGGCACAGACCGGCGAACTGGTCAAGCGCTATGGCGGTCATAAAGTTCTGATCCATTACGGCGGCGGTTCTGTCAAGCGTTCCGGTCTGCTCGACCGTGTAAAGGCTTCTCTGGAAGCATCCGGTCTGGAATACGTGGAGCTGGGCGGCGTAAAGGCTTCTCCGCTAAGCGATTTGGTGTATGAGGGCATCGAGCTGGCTAAGAAGGAAAAGGTCGACTTCATCCTCCCGCTGGGCGGCGGCTCGGTTATGGACTCTGCAAAGGGCATTGCGCTGGGCGCACTGTACGACGGTGACTTCTGGGATTACTACTGCGGCAAGAAGGGTCCGGTTACCGAGGCTCTGCCGGTAGGCTGTGTCGTCACCATCGCGGCATCCGGCTCCGAAGGCTCTACCGACTCGGTTGTCACCCTTGTCACAGAGGACGGTAAGCAGTACAAGCGCTGCGCAGACGGCGATATTCTGCGCCCGCTGTTCGCTATCATGAATCCGGAGCTGATGATGACGCTTCCGCCGTATCAGACCGCTTCCGGTGTTTCCGACATCTTCGCACACTGCTTGGAGCGTTACTTCTCCGACACGCCGGACTGTGAACTGACCGACCGCATGCTGGAAGCTGTTATGCTGACCATGCTCAAGGAAGGCCGCCGCGTCATGAAGAACCCGAACGACTACGAGGCGCGCGCAAATATCATGTGGGCTGCTATGGTCGCACAGAACAACATCACTGGTGTCGGCCGTGCGCAGGACTGGGGCACTCACCACATGGATAATGAAATCGGCATCAACTACGGTGCATCCCACGGTGCCGGTCTGGCTCTGCTGTTCCCGTACTGGATGGAATATGCCATCAAGGCAAAGGGACCGGAAAAGTTCGTCAAGTTTGCAACTCGTATCTTTGGCTGCCAGAACGACTTTGAGCATCCGGAAGTGACTGCTATGGAAGGCGTCAAGCTGCTGCGTGCGTTCTTTGATGAACTGGGTATGCCAAATTCTATCAGCTCCCTCGGTGGCAAGCCGGAGGACATCCCAGGCATGGTTGAAAACATGTTCTACGGTGCTCCGAATCACGGCAACTTCATCAAGCTGACGCCGGAAATCGCTGCCGAAATTTACAGCATGGCAATGTAATGTTGTCCACCATCCACAGTATCCCTTGATACTGTTCGGGGGTCTGCTGGTATGACTGGATCATACCGGCAGACCTTTTTATTATTTTGCACTTGCAAGCATACGGACTGCTATTTATAATAAAAAGGATGTGATTTCCATTGAACTATATCGCGTCGATAAACGCATATGAAAATCTGTCTGCACCGGAAAACACCAACGGTGTAATGGTAACCGGAGAATCTATTGCAGAAACCAACACGCAGCGGCTGCTCATGCAAAGTCTGTTGCTGCTGGAACCGGAAACACCGAACGATCCGCGTCTCAAGCAGCTGCAGGAATGCCAAACCTCCTCTTGGCTGAAGAAGCTTCGGAACAATTCCCAAAAGCAGCTGTGCGTGCGGCTGCCGGACGGACCGATAGAAACCCTTCTTCCCAGTCTTGCCTCGGATTTTGACCAACTCAGCGAGTTTATGGGCTGCACCGAAGAATGGCTGCGCGCGCGTGTCAAAGCTGTGTGGGACAAGCATCCGGATCTCAGCTATTACATGATTATCAGCAATGAAATGCTGTTTGAATCCATGCTGTGCGGATTATTCGACGCGGCACAGACCTGCGGCATTGAAAAAATGTCCATTTTGCTGCCGCTCGTCAATCGCTGCCGAGAGGCGCAGCAGCAGCATTTATTCATTGCGCAGTGCGCGATTGATTACGACATTCTCTGCGATGTCGGCATCGAAATTGCCACGCCGCGTGCGATTTACTTCGCCGGTGACCTCGCGAAATTTACGGATGTCATTGTGTTTCAGGTCGATGAACTGTGCTGGCTGCTATACGGCAAGGCACAGAACGACGGTAGAAATCAAACACCATTTAACGAATTTGATGACATTGGCATTGGCACGCTGCTCGGCGTAGCAATCACGCAGATACGCCGCAGCAATCCGGATGTGCGCATCTGCGCCAGCGGAAAATATGTATTGACGGAAAAGGGCTTGCAGTTCTGCAAAGAGCTTGGCATCAACAGTGTCATTGCCTCCCCGCGAATCTACTTCAACACAACGAAACCAGATAAAAAAGAGGAATTTCATTGATAGGCTTAGGAACAATCATCAACGTCAGCTTAATTATCATCGGCGGGCTGCTGGGTCTGCTGTTTGGCGGCAGACTCAACCGACGATTTCAGGAGACCCTGCTCAAATCGCAGGGTCTTTGTCTGCTGTTCGTCGGCATGGGCGGTGCCATGGAAAAAATGCTGCAAATTTCAGGCGGAAATCTGTCGAGCAGCGGCACCATTATGATCGTTGTGTGCTTTGCTGTCGGCTCACTGATCGGTGAAGCGTACAATTTTGAAAAGCGCATCGAGCAGTTCGGCGAATGGATTCGCGCCAAAACTGGCAATGCGAATGACAGCGAATTTGTCAACGCCTTTGTCATGACCTCTCTGACCGTCTGCATCGGTGCGATGGCGGTTGTCGGCTCTATTCAGGACGGTATTTCCGGTGATTATCACACGCTGGCGCTAAAAGGCGTCATTGATATGATTATCGTCTGTGCCATGACGGCATCTCTCGGCAAGGGCAGTATCTTTTCCGCCATTCCGGTCGCATTGTTTCAGGGCACAATTACGATTTTGGCAAGTTTTTTGCAGCCAATCATGACCGAGCAGGCACTCGCCAATTTATCTTTGACCGGTTCCATGCTGATTTTCTGTGTCGGCGTCAACATGGTGTGGGGCAAAAAATTCAAACCGGCAAATATGCTTCCAACTATCGTCATCGCCGTCATTTGGGCATTGATTGCCGCATAATCTCCAATATACACAAGCGCCAGAACCGGAAAACCGGAACTGGCGCTTTGACTTTGTACGCAGGTGATGTTGTCTTTTCTGCACGGGAATTATATCTTTTGGGCAGAATAGGTCTGAAAGCCTTGTTTTCTCAAAACTCCTTCCGCCATTTCGGCAAAACTACGATTTGCACCCCAGCTAAAATTTCCCAATCCTTCCCCGCCGCCATAGCCGACAATATCCGCGGTCTGCACGTCCCCATCATCGGTTAGCATAATCGTCAGACTCGCATAGCTGCCGTTGCGGAAAAACAGCCGCTCAAAGCACAGCAGGGCGACATCTCCGCCGCCTACCTGACACGGTTTTCCAAATATCATATCCGCGTTGACTTCATCTCTCAAAAGATGCGCCAAATCCGCTACGCTTTTCTCTCTTTTGTCATTTTTCATCTGGATAATTCGATTCGACATACGCTGACACCTCCTCGTTGTTATTTATTATATCATTTCAAGCAAAAAAACGGAAGCAGAATTTTTCTGCTTCCGGCAAAAACCGTTCTTTGGTTAACACAAGCATTGCATTCTTTCTGTATCATACAACGCTGACCGTTTTCTTAAAGCACGGGCACTCTCGGTATGCCTTCGGCGTCATGCCCGTGACGTTGTGAAAGGCGCGCGTAAAGGTCGAATTGCTGCTGTATCCTACCATAACCGCAATTTCCATCACGCTGAAATTGGTCGTCACAAGCAGCTCTTTTGCCCGCTGGATGCGCGTATTGCGCAAATAAAAGCTCGGAGACAATCCCGTCTGCTGCTTAAACCAGTCGCAATAATAGGTCACGTTGTAGTTTTCAATTTTAGCCAGCTGATCCACCGTAATCGGCAGATGATAATATTCATTGATGTACTGGATAGACGGTGCTGCGCAGTTTTCCATCAGCTTGCTGTACAAATATTTGTACAAATGCCGCACTGCAGTGCTGTCCGGATTTTGCTCCAGCTCCGCCTGAATCAATTCGACAAGCTGAACAATTTGTCCGCGCATGGAAATAATCAGCGGGTTGGAAATCAAGATAACTTCGCCGCTGTCTGCCATATCATCGGACAAATTGATCGCCAGCAGCTTGCCGTAATAATTGCACTGGTGCAGCATCCCTGTCGGGATAAAGCAAAGCTCCTGCGGCGTCACATCGTATTCCATTTTGCCAATACTGATTTTCATTGGTTCCTGCAGAGGCACAAGGATCTGCGGATACTCGTGCGTGTGCTGTCCCTTGCATTCATAAAATACATGAATATTAACTTTCTGATCCATTATGCTCCACCATCCTAAATCAAAAAAAGTGTGTGTATATACCGATATAGACACTGTTCGCCGTCTGCGGGAACAGTGTCTATGATCTGCTTAGAAAATCACATTTTCTACATACCGTTCGATAATCTTTACATAGCCTGCCATCTGATCCGGTGTCGGGCTTTTGATATCCGGCAGTGCATATGTTCTTCCCAGCTTTTCATAGGTCGCTGTGCCGAGCTTATGATACGGCAGCAGCTGTACATAGCTGAGCTTTTTCAGTTTGGTGCAAAATTCTCCGATTTTGCACAATTCTTCTTCCGAGTCATTGAGTCCCGGAATGATGGGGGTTCGAATGACAAGCTGAAATTTGTCCTCCAGCTCATTGGTCGCCAGCAGGTTCTGTTTGATTAATTCATTGTCCACGCCGGTATACTGCTTGTGCAGGTCATTGGAGAAAAACTTCATATCGACAAACGCCAAATTGACATAGGGCAGAATGCTTTTGATGGTCTCCCACGGTGCAAAGAACGACGTCTCAATCGCCGTGTGCATACATTCTGCGCGGCAGTTGCGAAGAACTGCCCGCGTGAACTCCGGCTGTGCGAGAATCTCGCCGCCGGATATTGTGATGCCGCCCGTGGAAATAAAGAAGAACAGGGAATCCTTGCGCAGCTCCCGCATGACGTCCTGCACGGTCATCACAGAGCCATAGGAATAAGAGTCTCCAGTTTCAATCTCAAATTTTTGGCTTTCCGGCGTGGAACACCACTGGCACCGCAACGGGCATCCCTTCAAAAACAATACGGTTCGAAGTCCCGGACCGTCATGAACGGACGACCGCTCAATACGCAGCACGGTGCCTTTTCTATCTGCATCGTAAATGGTTGGAACGCTCATTGCGTGTGCCTCCTTGTGGATTTCTTCTTGATAACAGTTCCGCGCTTAGCAGCCGCAGCCGCCAGACCAGTTATTGATCTCGGTACGACCGATGATTTCGTCCTGTGTCTCCTTGGACAGCTCAACGAAGAATGCCGTGTAGCCTGCAACGCGAATCAGCAGGTCTCTGTGCTCCTTCGGATTTACCTGTGCATCAATCAGGGTATCGCGGTCTACGCAGTTGATCTGTGCGTGGTATACATCCAGCATGCTCATGGTCTTAATCATGTTCATGCCGTGTGCGATGCCGCTCTCTCCCTTGAGCATTTCCGGCTCAAACTTCATATTGAGCTGTGTGCCTTGGGTGTATCGTGCGTGCGGGATGCGGGAAACCGACTTGAGCAGTGCGGTCGGACCATTGATGTCTGTGCCGCCGGTTGCGCCGATGCCGTCTGTCAGCGGCGTTTTTGCGTTTCTGCCGGACGGCAATGCGCCTACCCACTGGCCAATCGGGGTATTGCCGGATACCGGCAGCATGCCGCAGGTCATCTTGCCAAATGCCGTTTCATACGTCTCGAACTGGTCAACCACGTGGGAGAAAATCTCGCCGACGCAGAAGTCTGCGCGCTCATCATCGTTTCCGTATTTCGGCGCATCCAAACACATTTTCTGGATGTCCTCATAGCCGACAAAGTCCGCGTCCAGCGCCTTGATCAGCTCATCCATCGTGCACTTCTTTTCGTCAAATACCAGATACTTGACGGCAGCTACAGAGTTTATAATATCCGCCTGACCGACCGTAATAACGCCGCCGCCAACCGAATACTTGGCACCGCCCGGCTGGCTATAGTCCTTGCCGACTTCCATGGTGTGCGGGAAGCCCATGGACAGAACCGGAACCGGACGATAGTTCATGGACAGATAGTCGAGCAGTTGGTTACCGGAAGTGATAACATCTACCGCGTGGTCAATATGCTTCTTCACTGCCTGAAGAAACTCCTCAAACGTCTTGAACGCGCGCGGATCGCCGGTGTGAACGGACACCTGCTCGCCCGTGATGCGGCTCTTGCCATCGTTGAGCGCAAATTCTACCATGGCGCCCATGTTGATGTCGGCAATGTCCGTGTATTCCTTGAGCTTACCGGATACGTTGGTTTCTACACAGCCGCACGGATTCCAGTCCCAAGCCTCAGAGAGCGGAATGCCCTTATTCATAATCATGCGAATGCCGACATCGTTGGCGTAAATTGCCGGCATGGTCAGACCCATCGAGATGGATTCTACTGCCTTATGCAGCAGCGCATCCGGATTCTTTGCCATGCTGTAAGTAACCGCCAGATTCGGCTCCTTGAACTTGACGTCCATCGTCGCCTGAATCATCATGTACGACAGCTCATTGGTCGCGTCATCGCCGTACTCATTGATGCCGCCGCAGCTGGTCTGTACGGTGATGCAGTAGCCTGCCGCGTACTGTGCAGTGATTTCGTCCTGGAACAGGGACATTTCTGCAATCTTAATCCACAAGCAGTCAAACAGCTCCTGTGCCTCGTCATCTGTGATGATGCCGGCTTCCTTGTCCGCCTTGTAGTACGGATAGAAGTACTGATCCAGACGGCCGAGGTTGTAGGAAGATGCATTCTGCTCCATGAAGCACGCATATTCGTATGTCAGCAGCGACTGCATGGCCTCATACAGATTGCGTGCCGGAAATTCTGGAACGTGACGGTTTACCTCCGCAATCTTGAGCAGCTCTGCTTTGCGCTTCTCATCGGTGCAGGCTGCCGCCTGCTGTTCTGCGAGATCTGCGTGGCGGTGTGCCAAATGAATGACCGCATCCGCTGCGATGATTTCCGAACGATAGAAGAAGCTCTTTTCCAGATCTCCCGGTACGGAATCATCCAGCGCCGCGAGCTTTTCCTTCGCCTCATCGCGAATGGCGCCGATGCCCTTGCTCAGAATCATGCGCCAGTCAACTGTGGTCTCACCGTAGCCGCGCACGGCCTTGCGGTCGATAAAGATTGCACCGTTGTCCTTCATGGTCTGCATATCCTGCGGTGTCATCTTCTTCCAACGGTCGAGCAGACATTTATTGGTCCAATAATCCTTAACGTCTTCGGTATAAATCTTTTTGCCTTCTTCACTCAGATAGAACGGGTCAAACTTACGAGTGGAGATGGTGTCCAGTTCGTCCGCGATGATGCCGGCGGAGCTGTCTGCACACAGGATGCCGGCACGCGGCTTGAAGCCTACGCCGCCAACGAGCAGCTCATTGTCCTGAATATATACATTCTTCTTTTCACAGATGTGGCGGTAGCCGACTGCCTTCTGAATAATCCACGGCTCGCCTTCCGATTCCTTAAAGCCCTCGGTCAGATACTTGGCATTGTATACGTCCATGTCAACGCGGGTTGCCAGATACTGCTGACGCAGCGCTTCAATCCTCTTCATGTATTCCTTAGCCATAAAAGTTCCTCCTTCGATTTTCTTCTCTGCTTTTTTTGTCGTATCTCTTTACGGATATACATGCAAATCCCATGCCAATTCGAGAAAATACACAGAAAAATTTTGTTTTCATTTGTTGTGCACAAGTTTTCTTGCAGAAAATTGTGCATATTCACCGCAAATTCTTGCGTTTCCGCGTTTTTTCTATGCGCTCTCTCCAACAGGCAAGTTTCTGCATTTTGCAGGTTCTCAGATGAATCTGTCAATTTTTCATTCTTAAATTTATTCAATCTGCCAATCGTTTTCTATTTTTTTGTATAAAACAACCAACTTCCAGCAAAACATCTCAGCACTTTGCCCGCAAAATTTATCCGCAAAACATTTTGCATGCAGTGCAAGTTTTTTTGCATGCAAACTTCTGTCCTTTTCCGCCGCGTATCTCCGCCAGAAAAGTATCTGCGGAATGCAAAGGGTGTTGCATTCCGCAGGTTACTTGAGATAGGTGGTTTTAAATGAAGAATGATTGCATGGCAGCAAACCCGCCGATATGCTTGCCAAATATCATGTTTGGTTACAATTGCTGTTTTAAGAATAAAATTTTGTTTCAGTCATCCCGCCGCACTTATGCCAGATGCTTCGGGAAGATACAAAGTATCCTTGGTTTTGATGAAAGTTGGTTGTGTGAATCCTCCAGCGCAGATTATGCCTTCGGGGTATAGGTTCCCTCGCGCAGATAAGCCTGCAGCTGGTCGTGGGTCATGTGGTCGATGTCGAGGTAATCCAGCGTCCACTTGGAGTCTCCTGCCAGATCGCGCTTGAGCATGGTGGATGCCAGCAGAATCATGGAGTCGATGATCGGGGTCGGAACGTTGTACTTCTTGCCGAGCTGGCTCATCAGATAGCAGCCAACCGGAACGTCCTCGGTGATGTAACGGTTTTCCAGATCGAACGGACCGTCGCCCCAGAAGTTCTGGTAGTTTTCTTCATACGGTACTGCGAAATCCGGACCCATGTATTCCTTGCCGTACATCGTGGTGCGGGAGAAGAAGTCCTCATAGTTTACCGTGCACAGGCCAACTTCCATAGCCTTAGCCAGCGCCTTTTCTTCCTCCCAGAACTTCGCCTGAACCTCAGCGATTGCCGGACAAGCGCCGAATGCATACAGAGAGTAGTTTGCCTTGTTCTGACCCAGAACCGTGTCAAAGTTCTGCATGGTGGAAACTGCCAGTACCGTGCCCGGAACATGAATAACCGGATTTACGTTGGACAGGTTGATGTCGAGTACGGTGTTGCCTTCTACGAAGCCGTGGTGGAACTCTTCTCCCTTCTTGGAGATGGTAACTTCGCCCTCCGCGTCAATGATTGCGCCGAATGCCGGAATGTAGTAAGCGGAAGCCATGAATCTGTCGTTGTCCTTCATCGGCAGCGCGCAGCCGCGGATGGTGGTGATGCGGTCCTCTACCTTGCACTCGTTGGTGACAACGCCGCCGCGGCGTACCACGCGGATGCCGTACGGAGCCGTGTACCATGCGCCGACAACAACGTCCTTGGTGCAGCCCATCTCACGCATCAGCTTGCGGAATACGAAGGTGCCGCAGTTATCCGGCAGGATGTGAATCACCTGACCGTCTTCCAGCAGCGGAATCAGCTCACGGAAAATTGCCTCATGACCCAGAGCAACAGCGGCAACGATGATGATGCCTGCGCCCTTGACAGCCTTTGCCAGATCGTCGGTAGCCAGAGCAACGTGTGCGATGCCTCTGCGCTGGTAGCCGAAGAAGCTGAACTGGTTGCCGCTCAGGGTAATGCCGGTCTTTTCAATGTTGAGGAAATTGGTCTTAGCAAATCTCGGCTGATCCCACAGGCGAACTTCCTTACCCGCCAGTGCACAGTCCGCAGCCATCGTCTTGCCTACAGCGCCGCCGCCCAGAACCGCGATCGGCATGTCCTTCAGATAACTCATATCCATTTTTAGGTTCCTCCTTCAATGTACAGCCGGAAATTCCGGCCTCTCTACAACAATACAATTTTGCAATGATCGGGGGGCGTCTCTTTCGTTGACCCTTGGTCATTGACCTGAGGTCATTATACTTTTCAGTCCGCCAATTGTAAAGATGTAATTTCCCACAAAAAAACGCAAACTTTCTTGTGCATATCAACAAATGCGCTTGATTTGATTGCACATTTCCCGTAAAAAGCACCAAAAAAACAGCCTTCCAATACGGATTGTGTTCCGTATTGGAAGGCTGTTCCATTTCTCAGGTATTATTTGCCGTTTGCGTCGCACACCATGCCCTTGGCGGTAATGCGGATGGCATTGACCATCATTTCGGCGAGGCTGCGGTCTCTATCGTCGAAGCACCAGAGCACCTCGATGCCGATCATCGTGGACAGCAAAATTTTAACATAGCTATCGCTGTCGGTCTCTTTATCCAGCACGTCCTCTTGTTTTCCGTGCTCGACGATTTGGTACAGACACTTGTACAGCTCGCGGTCTTTGTTGTAAAACAGATTTTCATCCGTGTTGAAGTAATTGGAAATAATCGCGCGGATAATGCCCTTGCCGCGTTTTTCATATTCCTCATAGCAGCATCCCACAAAGCATGGGAGCGTATCGAGGAAATTCCGATCCTGTATCTTTTGATAGGCTTCCTTGTACAACTTGTCCGAGCGTTCAAACGTATAGAACACCAGCGCTTCCTTGGATTCAAAGTGCGTGTAAAACGAGCCCTTTGCCACATTGGCGGCTGTTGTGATGTCCTCTATGTTGACATTGTTAAACCCTTTTTTGTTGATTTCTTCTATTGCCGCTTTGTAAATCTTATTTTTCGTCTCCATCGCCTGCAGCTGCCGTTTGGTCGGCTTCACCGCGATGGTCTTTACTGCCCGCACAGATTTCTTTTTCCCCGTTTCCGTGTTGCTTTTCAAAGCGTATCACCTCTTTCCTTTTTATATCAAAATATCATATTTTCATCCGTTTTGAATGGTATTACCAATATACACCCTGTTTCTGCCGATGTCAACTAAGATTTTTTTCCGCTTTTTCTGCCTCCCGCGTGAAATGTGCATCTTGCACAATCAAAGTGAAAATATTTTGTCCGTTTTGTAGAAAAGATAATTTACGCATTGACATTAAAACGGCAAATCAGTATAATGCAGGCATTGAAACGTTGACCGAGAGTCAATGAATTGAAGTCAGCTTATTAAACTTTTGTAATCAATATTGAATCCTGTTTGATTTTAGGAGATGAATTGTATGTCTAAGAAAATCGAAATCATGGACGGCAACCAGGCTGCTGCGTACGTTTCTTACGCATTTACCGAGGTTGCGGGCATTTACCCGATCACACCGTCCTCCCCGATGGCTGAACACGTGGATGAGTGGGCAGCAAACGGCAAAAAAAATCTGTTCGGCCAGCCGGTACACGTTGTGGAAATGCAGTCGGAAGGCGGCGCATCCGGTACCGTGCACGGCTCTCTCCAGTCCGGCGCTCTGACCACCACGTACACGGCATCGCAGGGTCTGCTGCTCATGATTCCTAACATGTACAAAATCGCAGGCGAAATGCTTCCGGGTGTGTTCCATGTCTCCGCCCGCACGCTGTCTGCGCATGCACTGTCTATCTTCGGTGACCATTCCGACGTCATGGCAGTCCGCAACACCGGCTTTGCTATGCTGGCTTCTTCCTCCCCGCAGGAAGTTATGGATTTGGGCGCCGTTGCTCATTTGACTGCCATTGACCAGCGCATGGCGTTCCTGCACTTCTTCGACGGCTTCCGCACGTCTCACGAGATTCAGAAGATTGAAGCGCTGGACTACGAAGATCTGCGCCCGCTGGTCAACATGGATTCCCTCAAGGCATTCCGCAAGCACGCGCTGAATCCGGAGCATCCGGCAACCCGCGGCACCACCGTAAATCCGGACATCTTCTTCCAGTGCCGTGAAGCATGTAACACCAAGGTTGCCGCCATTCCGGACGCGGTAGAGCATTACATGAACGAGATCGGCAAGATTACCGGCCGTCCGCACAAGCTGTTTGACTACTACGGTGCAGAGGATGCAGAACGCGTCATCATCCTGATGGGTTCCGGCGCAGAGACCGCCACCGAAGCGGTTGATTTCCTGATGAGCAAGGGCGAAAAAATCGGTATGATAAACGTTCACCTGTACCGTCCGTTCTCTCCGAAGCATTTCTTCCAGGTTCTGCCGAAGTCCGTCAAGAAAATCGCTGTTCTCGACCGCACCAAGGAGCCGGGCGCCATGGGCGAGCCGCTGTATCAGGACGTTGTATTTGCTCTGGCAAATGCAGGCAAGTCTGTATTCACCTGCGGCGGCCGTTACGGTCTGGGCTCCAAGGATACGCCTCCGTCTTCCGTATTCGCTGTATACGAAGAGCTGGCTAAGGACGAGCCGAAGAAGCAGTTCACCCTCGGCATCGTGGATGACGTCACCAACCTGTCTCTGGCAGAGCACGCATCCCCGAACACCGCAGCAGAAGGCACCATCGAATGTAAGTTCTGGGGTCTGGGCGGCGACGGTACCGTTGGTGCAAACAAGAACTCCATCAAGATTATTGGCGACAACACCGATAACTACGTACAGGCTTACTTCCAGTACGACTCCAAGAAGACTGGCGGCGTAACCGTATCGCATCTGCGCTTCGGTGCTAAGCCGATCAAGTCCCCTTACTATATCAACAAGGCTGACTTCGTTGCATGCCACAACCCGTCCTACGTTGTCAAGGGCTACAAGATGGTCAACGACGTAAAGCCGGGCGGCGTATTCCTGATTAACTGCCAGTGGACGCCGGAAGAGCTGAACGAGTACATGCCGGCTGAGGCAAAGCGTTACATCGCAAAGAACAACATTCAGCTGTACACCATCAACGCAATTGATCTGGCTATCAAGATTGGCATGGGCAAGCGCACCAACACCATTCTGCAGTCTGCATTCTTCAAGCTGGCTGACGTCATGCCCATCGAGGATGCCGTCAACTTCATGAAGCAGGCAGCTCAGAAGAGCTACGGCAAGAAGGGCCAGGACGTCGTTGAGATGAACTGGAAGGCTATCGATGCAGGCGTTGACGCCATCCACAAGGTGGACGTGCCCGCATCCTGGTCCAACCCCGAGGCTGATCCCGCACCCAAGGCTCTCACCGGCCGTCCGGAGCTGGTCAAGCAGATCCGCGATGTCATGGAGCCCATTGCCCGTATGGACGGCGACAGCCTGCCTGTTTCTTCCTTCGTGGCAAATGCAAACGGCGAGTGGGAGCAGGGCGCTTCTGCATACGAGAAGCGCGGCACCGCTGTCAACGTCCCCGAGTGGGATGCTGCAAAGTGCGTTGGCTGTAACCAGTGTGCATTCGTCTGCTCTCATGCTACCATCCGTCCCTTCCAGCTGACCGCCGACGAGCTGGCAGCTGCTCCTGCACAGACCAAGAGCCGCGACAACAAGCCCGCAAACGAGTACAAGTTTGTTATGGCTGTGTCTCCTCTGGACTGCATGGGCTGCGGCGAGTGCGTCACCGTCTGCCCCACCAAGGCTATCACCATGGTGCCGCAGGACAGCCAGGCCGATCAGCAGGCAGTGTTCGACTACTGCGTGGCCAACATCTCCAAGAAGCCTTCCAAGTTTGCTGACGATACCGTCATCGGTTCTCAGTTCAACCAGCCGCTGCTGGAGTTCTCTGGCTCCTGCGCAGGCTGTGCCGAGACTTCTTACGCTCGCCTGATCACTCAGCTGTTCGGCGAGAAGATGTACATCTCCAACGCTACCGGCTGCTCCTCCATCTGGGGCGGCACCGCTTCCATCTCTCCGTACACCGTCAACAAGGACAGCGGCCATGGTCCTGCATGGTGCAACTCCCTGTTCGAGGATAACGCAGAGCATGGTCTGGGCCTGTACATCGGCCAGAAGACCGTCCGCGAGAACCTGATCAAGGAAATCGCAGAGGTTGCTGGTTCCGACAAGGCTTCTGCTGAGCTGAAGGCTGCCTTTGAGAAGTTCCTGGAGACCAAGAACAACACCAAGGCCAACGACGAGCCCGCAAAGGCCCTGATCGCTGAGCTGGAGAAGGCTGCTGCTGCCGGCTGCGAGAAGTCTGCAGAGATCCTGAAGAGCAAGCAGTTCATCGCCAAGAAGTCCGTCTGGATCTTCGGCGGCGACGGCTGGGCATACGACATCGGCTTCGGTGGCGTTGACCACGCTCTGGCTTCCGGTGAAGATATCAACATTCTGGTCTTCGATACCGAGGTTTACTCCAACACAGGCGGACAGGCTTCCAAGTCTACTCCGGTCGGTTCTGTTGCACAGTTCGCGGCTGCAGGTAAGTCTGTGAAGAAGAAGGATCTGGCTTCCATCATGATGAGCTACGGCTATGTTTATGTTGCGCAGGTCGCTATGGGCGCCGACATGAACCAGTGCCTGAAGGCTATGCATGAGGCTGAGAGCTATCATGGCCCGTCCATCGTTATCGCTTACGCACCGTGCATCAACCACGGTATTAAGGGCGGCATGGGCGTTTCCATGAACGAAGAGAAGAAGGCAGTTGCAGCAGGCTACTGGCATACCTTCCGCTTCGACCCGCGCCGTGCTGACAACGGTGAGAACCCGTTCCAGCTCGATAGCAAGAAGCCGTCTGCTTCTTACCGTGACTTCATCATGGGCGAGGTTCGTTACAACAGCCTTACCCGTGCATTCCCGCAGAGAGCTGAGCAGCTCTTCGAGAAGGCTGAGAAGTACGCAGAAGAGAAGTACGAGAAGTTCGCACACATGGCTTCTGAGGAGGAATAATTCCGCAAGGAATTTTCCGCCTGTACTGAACCGTACAAAAGCGGCGTAAACCGCTGAAATAAAGAGACCCCCGATTTGCAGCAATGCAGATCGGGGGTCTTGCTATATTAAAAAACCGGCATAATTGTGTAAAAGCCCAACGTACAATGCAGCACCGGCATCGCATCGGTGCCGATCTTGTGGGATAATCGCGAAAAAGAATATATCCGAAAAGGCAGAGGAAAACACGAAATCGCAAAATTGTGCGATGA
>OGOM01001105.1_pt1 | contig 22025 bp, 14 predicted proteins | sample 1552681 | NCBI WGS metagenome assembly OGOM01 (sample SAMEA2580188, study PRJEB22360) | human gut metagenome | biome: human gut; feature: human-associated habitat; material: faeces | place: Denmark | collected 2008/2010 | reverse complement strand
CCTTGCCATCACAGCAGCCGGGCTGATCCCGCCTATTCAGTTATGGTGTGTGTCGTATTCGGTGCGGAGACCGAGCGGGCAAGCCCGCTATTTTTTATCTCCGCCGACCGCCATCACCGCGCGCTGAAGCACAACGAAGACGAGGATCATGAGACCGATAACGATGGTGGTCCATTCGGCCGGCACACCGAAGTCAGAGGTGAGCGGATCGAGGATGGAGCGGACCAGAGAGCCGAGCACGGAGCCGAGCACGTAGCCGAAGCCACCGGTGATGATCGTACCGCCGATGACCACGGAGGCAACGGCGTCGAGCTCCCAGCCAACACCCACAGTGTTCTTGGCAGAGCCGATGTTTGCAGTGTACACGATCGAGGCCAGGGCGGCGAGAGTCGCAGAGGTCAAGTAGATGATGTACTGCGTGCGCTTGACCGGCAGACCCATGAGTTCCGCGGAGGAACGGGAGCCGCCGATGGCGTAGATGGTGCGTCCGGTGCGGGTATGGTGCAGGAAGACGTAGCCGAAGATCACAACCACCAGTGCGATGATCACGCCGACGTTGAAGGACAGATCGTTGGAGATCTTCGGATTGTCGATGATCTTGATCACGTTGGAGATGAACGAGAAGTCATTGCCCTGCGGGAAGGTCAGCGAGTCGGTGGAGATGATGGAGGCAAGACCACGGGCCAGGAACATCGTCGACAGGGTCGCGATGAACGGCTGCATGTTGAATTCCTCGATCAAGGTGCCGGCCAGCAGGCCGAACACAGCGCCGATGAGCAGCATGATGATCATGACCAGGAAGGCGGGCACGCCGGCGTTCGCCAGCTTCAGGCCGACGACTGCGGTGATGGCCACGATAGCACCGACAGACAAATCGATACCACCGGTCAGAATCGGCAGGGTCATGGCCACAGCCAGAATAATCAGGTAGGCGTGGTCAATGAACAGGGAGGAGATGAAGCCCAGTCGAATGTAGGTGCCGAACAACGCCTGACCCATGATGATCATCAGGATGAAGATCACCACGGCCGCGAGGGTCGGGATCATCTGACGATCGAGCTTGAAGCCCTTCTTGGGAGCCTTCACTTTGTTTGCCGTAGCTGTTGTCATGCTGCCACCGCCTTAGCTTGAGCCTTGAGCGCGCGCTTGCGTTTCATATTCGCGCTCAGGTTGTGAATCTTCGGAGCCTGCATCACGCAGATCACAATCACAACGACGGCGAAGAAGGCCGGAGTTGCCTCGGCGTTGACGCCCAGGGTGATGATGGTCTTGCGGATCATGGCGATAATTACAGCACCGACAGCAGAGCCGGCGAGGGAGAACTTACCACCCAGCAGTGAAGTACCGCCGATGACGACTGCCAGAATGGCGTACATTTCGAGGTCCTGACCGGTCTTAACCACGTCGACACGCATCACGGATGCGGTGGCGAACAGACCAGCGATGGCCGCGAGGAAGCCGGAAATCGCGTAGACGAGGAAGAGGATCTTCTTCGGCTTGATACCGGTCATACGGGAGGCTTCCTGGTTGATGCCCACGGCCTCAATCATCATGCCCATAGCGGTCTTGCGGCACAGCAGGCCAACGAGAATCACAATGATAACGGCGATGACGAAGTTGGCGGGAATGCCCAGAATGAAGCCGTTGGCGAACCACTTCAGCGGTTCGTTGCCAGCAACTGCGGAGGCGTCGGTGTTCTCACCGGAGGTGATGACCTTGGCCATACCACGGCCGGCGAGCATCATAATCAGGGTGGTGATGAACGGCTGTAGGCCCAGGAAGGAAACCAGAGCGCCGTTGACGCAGCCAATGGCCAGACCAACAGCCAAGGCGATGAGGATGGAGAGCCACACGTTCATGCCATTGGACAGGGTCTGCATGGCGGCGGCACCTGCCACTGCCATAACGGAACCGACCGAAAGGTCGATACCGGCGGTGGAGATAACCAAGGTCATACCGGTTGCAATCATCAGGTATCGGGCAGATTCCTGGAGCATGGTGATCAGCGGGCCGGCCAGACCACCGGTGTTGCTGTTCCAGCTCAGAGCCAGGAAGTCATGCTGGAAGATGGTGCAGATGATGACCAGAAGAATGAATGCGACGATCGACCAGGTCAGGTTGCTGCTCAGCAGCTTCTTGACAAAGTTGTTGCCCTCGGCTTTTGCCTTTTCAGCCATCTCATGCCTCCTTTCCGGTGTTTACGTTGGTGTTAGCGATGGTTTCGACGATGGTCGCCTGAGAGACGGTGTCGTCGTTTTCGATTTCTGCGATCTTGTGGCGGTCCTTGAGAACCTCGATGTCGTCGGACAGACGCACGACCTCTTCAAGCTCGGAGGAGATGAAGACAACGCCCATGCCCTGAGAAGCCAGGTCAAGCACGACCTGCTGAATTTCAGCCTTGGCACCGATATCGATACCACGGGTCGGCTCGTCCAGAATCAGCAGCTCGGGGTGCGTGGCCAGCCAACGGCCAATGAGCACCTTCTGCTGGTTGCCGCCGGAGAGATTCTTGACCGGGCGATCCGGGTCGGCGGGACGAACGTTGAGTTCCTTCATGTACTTGTCAACGATGGCGTCCGCTTCCTTCTTGGGAATCGGCTTGAACATACCGCGCGTTGCCTGCAGGGCGATAAGGATGTTCTGGCGGACGGTCAGGTCGCCGATGATGCCCTCATCACGACGGTTTTCGGTGGAGTACGCGATTTTGTTCTTCAAAGCCGTGTACGGATCGGAGATGTTGACCTTCTTGCCGTTGAGCGTGTAGGTACCCGAATCCGGCTTGTCGGCACCATACAGGAGTCGACCAAGCTCGGTACGACCGGAGCCCAGCAGGCCAGCGAAGCCAACGACCTCACCCTTGTAGATGTCAACATCAACCGGGTTGATGGTGCCCTTCTTGCCGAGGCCCTTGACATCGACGATCGGCTTCTCGCCAGGGGTGATTTCACGGCGAGCCTTCTTGGCACCAATCTGGGACAGCTCGGCGGCGGACTTACCAATCATCATGCCGATGAGTTCGTCGCGCGGGGTGTCCTTGGTCATGACCTCCTTGATGAACTGGCCGTTACGCAGAATGGTCAGACGATCGGTAATCTCATAAATCTGATCGAGGAAGTGGGAGACGAAGAGGATGGCCACGCCCGAGTCACGTACCTTGCGCATGATCGCGAACAGGTCCCTGACCTCGTTGGCATCCAGCGAAGAGGTCGGCTCATCGAGAATCAGCACCTTGGCGTTGATAACCATAGCGCGGGCGATGGCGACCAGCTGCTGCATAGCGATGGAGATGGAGCTCAGCGGAGTGTGCGGGTCAATGGATTCGAGGCCCATCTGTGCCAAATACTTCTTGGCGGCCTCGTGGGTCTTCTTCCAGTCGATGCCGAAGGGGCCGCGCTTTTCGTGGCCCAGCATCACGTTCTCACCGACGGAAAGGTTGGTGCACAGGTTCACTTCCTGATACACGGTGGCGATACCGGCGTTTTGTGCGTCGAGGGTGCCGTTGAACTGCTGAGGCTTGCCGTCCACCATAATGGAGCCGGCGTTGATCTTGTACACACCGGTCAGAGCCTTAATCATGGTGGACTTGCCTGCACCGTTCTCACCCATCAGGGCGTGAACTTCACCCGGGTAGAGAGTCAAATCAACACCATCCAAGGCCTTGACGCCCGGGAATTCAATCGTAATGCCTTTCATTACGACGATGGGGTTTTTATCTGTCATGTCTTTGCCTTAAACGAGAATGAAATGTTATCGTTTTGTGATATTTGAGCCACACATGAGTGATGGTGTGGAAGGAACATCCTTCTCACACCATCACATCAATTATTTGGTCCAGTTATCAATGAGTCGCAGCAGACTTATCAGTAGGCGCGGGTGTTGTTGTCCAGGGCTTCCTTGGCGGAGGCGGCGTCGAAGGTCTTGGACTCGATCTCGATGTCCTTCTCAACGGTCTTGCCATCCAGATAGTCCTTGACGGCCTGAGCGGTTTCCTTACCGAAGATCGGGTTGTACTCGATCACGTAGGAGAGGTCGCCATCAACAAGAGCCTGCAGAGCGTTCTTGGTACCGTCGATGGTGATGATCTTGACCTTGCCCTTGAGGCCGGCGGCGTCAACAGCCTGAGCGGCACCGAGGCCCATCTCGTCGTTCTGAGCGAAGATGAACTGCGGGTTGTCGGACTTGTACTTGTCGAGCAGACCAGCGGTCACGGTCTTGGCCTCATCAGTGGACCAGTTAGCGGACTGGGACTCAAGAACCTTGACGTTGGAGGCAACCTTGTTGTCCCAACCAGTGCCACGATCCTTCACCACGGACAGGCCGGCAGGGCCTTCGAGGATGAAGCCGTTGGCGCCATCCGGGAAGTTCTTGTTCACGAACTCGGCAGCCTGCTCGCCGCACCAGACGTTGGACGGTCCGATGTGAGCAACGATGGCCTTCTTGGCCTCGGCGTCCTTGACGTCCACGTTACGGTCAACGGTGAAGACCGGAATCTCAGCCTCAGCGGCCTTCTTCAGGGAGTCATCCCAACCGGAATCCTCGGTGGAGGACAGGATGATGGCGTCGACTTCGTCGTTAACGAACTTGTTGAACGCCTGAATCTGCTTCTGCTGATCGTTGTTCTGGGTCGGAGAGTAGGTCAGGTCAAAGCCGGCATCCTCGAATGCCTGCTGAATGTCCTTCTCGTTGGCGGTACGGAAGCCGCCCTCAGGGCCCACAGCAACGAAGCCAACCGTCTTCTTGCCGGAGTCCGAGCTGCCACCTGCGTTGCTGGAACCGCATGCGGCAACGCTGACAAGCGCAGCAGCAGAAGCAACGAGGGCAATGGCCTTCTTCCAATTCTTCATAAATACTCCTCCTCGAGCAGTGTTTATTTTTTGGATGATCTTTCATCCTGTTTGGTGACTGTTCGTCATCGACAGCCTCTAGTATGACGCTCACAGGCCAAATGTTCAATCGCATGCGATAACAGTTTGATAACAGGTTTATAACAAATTAATAACAGTGGTTCAAAAATGGCGTCGCAACACTGTTTTGCCTTGATAACAGACCAATAATAGTGATTGGTTGCGCAGCGGCAATGCCGCTCGCCAGCCGAGCGACAAAGCCGTTGCCTCATACAACAAGAAAGGTTATTATGAACACCGTTTTTCTTATACCATCTACTGCGCACCGAGGGCAGTGACCTGGCTATCGGCGATGGTCCAGGAACCGTCGAGTGAGCCAGAAACGGAGCGAACAATACCCAAATCGTCCACAATGGCCAGGCGACGGGACAGGCTAATCTGCCCCGATGCCATCGACGTTATGGTTCCATTAGGCAGACGCTGCGCATTGGCCGGGCCTGGTGCCATTTGACGCCATGCCTCTTGTTGTTCGCTGTTTCCCTCAGGAGGTGTGGTGGCGTACACCAGATTCAGATCGTTGTAGAACGTGAGCATGGTGACGTGTCTGAGCACACTCACTTGGGTGGCCGCTTTGCTCAGACCGCTCAGTGTTTTATCACCGTTGCGCGCCACACCGGTCATCATCACGCCGTTCGTGTCCTCGCCCCCGACTGCCAACGCCAATCGGCACCCTTCCGGAGAAACCGCCAATGCCACAATGCTGTCGGCAGCGCCAAGCCAATCAAGCTTCAGATCGGTTTCCTTACCCCCATCTGACACATGCAATTCGCGCCCGTTCTCGGATACAGCCCATACTTCGCCATCCAGACCTTCGGTAATCGATCGCATCGACTCGCCGGAGAACATCACCCCACAGGACGCACCATCAGATTTCAGGCATTCGACGACACCGTCCGCACGCAACACCGCACCGCCGGATGAGGAAAAAACGAAGCCCCGAGCATCGTCATATCCGGGGGCCTCCCCTACACGCAACGGACTGGAGCTGGCCAGGGAAACGATATGCCCACCGGTCAACGTGTATACGCCCGCTGTCGGCTGCTCGGTAGTAAGTTTCACATTTGCGTCGGCATCAGAATAGTCCACTCCGTCGCCGGTAATCTTCAGCGCGTATTCGGCATTGCCGTCGCCCATAGTCAGACGGATGCGATGTACCAGCAGGCCTCGTTCTTCCTCATTCAACGCATTGATACCGCTGTTAAGGTGTATCTCCACCACATTGTTCTTCACCGGCACGCTGTCGACCGCGAGTTTGATGGTAGGCAAGCCGGTGCCTCGCAGCACTCCTTCCAACCAGGAGGGTGCATCCGAGAGTACTTCACCGACTGCCTGGGTGCGCCAGTTGCGCCAGCTCAGCCATCGAACATCCGGTATGAGCTGTTTGCCGGATGTGCTCACCTGATACACGGATACTTGGCGGAAGACTTGTTCAAAATCGGCGGTGGATATCACCACGCCGTTCTCCAACGAGGAGATGCGCCACTGGCCGCTTCTTTTAATCAAGATATAAGGAACTTTGCTGATCGTGCTGCTATCTGTCGGCGTATACACGCCATGCGAGTCCAGAGAGCCGACCACTTGGAGCTGTGCTTCTACAATCAGCGAGCTCTCCGCCCCTTGCGGGGTACTCATCGTATTGGCACGGCGGCGGAAATCCGGCGTACCGCTGTAGACCAGTGCCGAGGAATCGCCATTCCATCCGGCCGACGCCGAACCGGTCAGAAACTCACGGGCCACACGGTAGCCATCGGACTGTACGCCGGCAGGCATGGCATCATAGAACCCTTTGACGATGGTTTCCGGCTGCGCATCGTCCGCAGGTCCCTGAGGATTGGTGTAAACACGCTGAGTCTGCTGTTCCACCGGTGCCAGAGTCTGCACCGAGCCGCTAATCGGCAAACCGAACGGACTTGAGCATGCCGTCATCGTGACGCAACAGACTATGGCCGCGCCTGCGGCGGCAATCGTTCTGGTCACTCGTCTCATAGCGGCCTCCCCATCATCGTGTCGCGGCGAACCTCATGATAATCATGTGTGACTTGGCTGGTGGCCACACCAAACCCACCGGTAATACGCAGGTCATCGGGCGTTTCAGAAGCAAAATTCACCGGCAGTTCAGCGTCCGCCACCTCACCTTGGTCGGGGTCACGCGGCAGCAATACCAAGAACCAGGTGCCCTCCCCCACTGCCGAACGTACACGGATAGTACCGTGGTGCAGCAAGGCATCAGTCATGGCGATGGCCAAGCCCAATCCGGTGCCGCCGGTAACGCGCGAACGTGAAGGGTCGCTTCTCCAGAATCGATCGAATACATGAGCGACTTTGTCTTCGTCGATACCAACGCCATAGTCGCGAACGCTGATGGCCACGGCTTTGCGGTTGGCCGCGACACGCACTTCGATCGGCCGGTCCTCAGCGAAATCGACGGCATTGGCCAACAGATTTCTGACGATGCGAATCACTCGACGCGAATCGATACGAGTCAAAACCTGCACATTGGGCAGATACGTGTGAATCGGCACCCGTTTGGCTTGGGCGATGCCGGCAACTTGGTCCACTGCCGTTTCAATTGGTTCGCATAAATCGGTTTCCACAAGCTCAAGTGCCGCATAACCGGCATCGTAGCGGGAGATTTCCAACAGATCGGCGAGCATGTCTTGGAATCGACTGATCTGGCCGGCCAACAGTTCGACCGTACGCTTGGTGGAGGGGTCGAAGCCGTCTTTTTTCATTTCGAGCAGGTCGGAAGCCATACGCATGGTGGTCACCGGGGTGCGCAATTCATGACTGACGTCGGACACAAATCGTTTCTGGAAAACGCTTGCTTCCTCCAGCTCATCAATCTTCTGGTTGAGCGCATCAGCCATCGTATTGAAGGATTGCTGCAGCACACCAAGCTCATCCTTACGATTCACGGTAACGCGCATATCGAGATTGCCGGAGGCCAGTGTTTCCGAGGCCGCTGCCACTCGTTCAATCGGGCGCACGATGCCACGAATCACCAGCCAGATTACTACGCCCACCACGATGGACAGCAACGCACAGATGACCACCAGACTGAGCTGAATCTGCGTCAAGGACTGCTGCTGGAACGTGTACGAATAAATGGCGAAGAATTCGAGGTTGCCGGCCACGCCAAAGTCCAATACGGTGCCGAGCACCGCTGCGGGCGTCCCGCTGCCCGACATGCCGGAATCACCGGGAATTTCGACCGGCTGATAGAACACGCTGTCATCCAAGTCGGAGGCCACGGACGAACGGATGTCATCAGAAATCAGACTTTGATAGCTGGGTTCGGTGGATACGGGGATGATGGCACGCGAGTTGGTATCACGACTCCACAAATACACACCTATCAGGTTGGAGGGCCCCTCGGATTGCAACGAGGACGCCAAGTCATTGACCAGCTGCTGGATCTGCACTGTGGCGGAGACATCGGCCGCGTCCAGACTGGTTTGGGCCTGCTGCACCATGTTTGAATAGTCGGCACGCGACTGCGAAGTGATTTGGGTAAGCAGCGAGGCGCGCACTGATACCATCGATACGCCAGAGAAGACGATGGCCACGGCCAGTGTAAGAATCACGGTGAGGGCCACGGTGCGGGCCTGCAGCGAGCGACGAACTTCAGCGCGTCCGTGGCGCAGCAAGCGTTTGAGGCTGAATCGAGGGCGCAGGTTCATTGTTCAGGAGTGACGAACTTGTAGCCGATGCCACGTACGGTCTGCACGATTTGCGGGTTCTCGGGGTCGTCCTCCACTTTGGCCCTAAGGCGTTGAACATGCACATTGACCAGGCGCGTATCGCCTGAATTCTCGTATCCCCAGACATTCTTGAGCAGGCTGGAACGACTGATGGCCTCGCCGGCGGCGGCCGCAAGCATGAACAGCAGCTCGAATTCCATCGGAGTAAGATTCAGGTCCTTGCCATCCTTGGTGGCGGTGTGTTCCAAACGGTCGATGACGATGGATCCGCGTTCCAGATGGTTGACGTTTGCATTGCCACCGCTTGCGCCACCGGTGGCACCGTCTTCGGCGGCCGGCTTGGCGATGCGGAAGCGTGCATGGATACGCGCCAGCAATTCGGCCACTTTGAAGGGCTTGGGCACGTAGTCGTCGGCCCCGGCTTCCAAGCCGGCCACGACGTCAAGTGTGTCTGATTTGGCGGTGAGCATGATAATCGGCACATTAGAGGTAGCTCTGATGCGGCGGGCCACCCCCGTGCCGTCCAGCCCGGGGAGCATAACGTCAAGCAGAATCAAATCGGGCTTGACGATGGGGAACATTTCCACAGCCCTCAGCCCGTCCAGGCAGGTCACGGTCTGGAATCCCTCGTTTTCCAAAACAAGACTAAGCATTTCGCCGATGGCCTGATCGTCGTCCACGATGAAGATGGTCGCCATGGTGTTTGTCTTCCCTTTCCCACTGTTATTGTTGCGTTACACTTTACTCCCCTATGTTCATTTCTGTTCGGGTTCCCCGCCATGCAACATCGGGCGAATCTTGGCAAGACGCTGGCTGACTTCGTGTTCGTAGCCGCGATCGTTGGGATGGTAGTACTCGGTGCCACGCAGCTCTTCGGGCATATATTCCTGTGGCGCCACGGCACCGGGCCAATCGTGCGCATACTTGTAGCCCTCGTGGTTGCCCCACTCTTTCATAAGCTTGGTGGGGGCGTTCCTCAAATACAGCGGAACAGCGCCGATCTTGCCGGCATCCACGTCCGCGAGCGCCTGGTTAATGGCGTTATAGCTGGCGTTTGATTTGGGCGCGGTGGCCACGGCAATCGTAGCTTCGGCCAAAATAATACGTGCCTCGGGCATGCCGACCAGCGCCACGGCCTGCGCCGCGGCCACGGTGACCTGCAAAATCTGCGGGGCGGCCATGCCGACTTCCTCGCTGGCGGCGATCATGATGCGACGGGCGATGAAGCGCGGATCTTCACCCGCTTTCAGCATGCGTGCCAGATAATGGATGGCGGCATCCGGATCAGAGCCCCGCATGGATTTGATGAATGCGGAAATCACGTCGTAATGGTCATCGCCGTCTTTGTCGTAGCGCACGGTGGCGGTGTCCATTACCGTAGCCACGATTTCGGGGGTGATGATGGGTCGGCGTGCGCCCTTTTTGCGGGCTTCGTCGCCAGTGACCGCGCCAGCCGCGGCCTCCAGAATCGTGAGACTCTTGCGTGCGTCACCACCGGCCATGCGCACGATGTCGGCGATGGCTTCGTCCGTGGCTTTGACCTCGCCCCTGAGACCGCGGTCATCAGTCAGCGCGCGCTGCACCAGTTCGATGAGCTGATCAGGCTCCAATGACTCAAGCTTGACGACCACCGAACGGGAGAGCAACGGTTTGATGATGGAAAAGCTCGGGTTCTCGGTGGTGGCGCCGATAAAGGTCACGTCGCGGTTTTCGACGGCGGGAAGCAGCGCATCCTGCTGGGATTTGGAGAAGCGATGTACCTCGTCGATGAACAGTACGGTTTCCTGGCCGCGTGACACGAGCCGTTCGTGAGCGCGGGTGAGTACGTCGCGCACGTCTTTGACGCCGGATGTCACGGCGGAGAGTTCCTCAAACACGCGGCCGGATTGGCCGGCCACGATGGTGGCGAGCGTGGTTTTGCCGACGCCTGGAGGGCCGAACAGGATTACGGAGCTCGGCGCGGTGAGACTGCCTTTGCTGGCCGGATTGGCGAGGCGGCGCAGCGGCGAGCCCTGGCCCAACACCTGCGTTTGGCCAATCACCTCGTCCAAAGTGCGTGGACGCATGCGCACCGCCAACGGCCGCGTCATCGACTCCGGCGCATCAGCCGCCCCAAACAAATCGTTCTCACTCATAACGTCCTATAGTACCCCAGTGTTCGAACAGACGTTCGAGCTGCACCCTGGCTTCCCTCAGAGAGGGGAGCCAAGAAAGGAATCAGTTACTCACCTTGTAGTCGTGGAAGACTACTTCGCCGGTGTCTTGGGTGGCGTCGAGGTCCACGATGCCTTCGATGGCCCAATCGTGATCGCCATCGGAATCATCGATAATCTGACGCACCTTCCACGTATGCTCGTCGTTCTCGTGCTTGTCATCCAACATGAACAGTTCGGGCGAGCGCGCTTCGGCGCCGATGCCCACGTACTCGTGCTCGTCGTAGTAGTCGTCGAGCACATCTTCCCATTCGTGCACACCGTAGCCCCAGTCTTTGTCGAGCGCGCCGAGCTTGTCCGGCTGGTCGAGGTCCATAAGCTGCACACGGCGGAACATGGCGTTTCTGATCAGCACGATAAGGCCTCGTCGGTCCTCGACCACCGCGTTCTTCTTGCCCGGCGCCGCCAAGGAGGCCGCCGCCTCGGACTGGTCGGCGGAATCGCCGGCGTTCTCCCATTCATCCACCAGCGAGGAGTCGATGGAGCGCACGAGCACGCGCAGCCAGGAGATGATGTCTTCGAGTTGCTCGTCACGCTTTTCGGGCGGCACGGTACGCGCCAGCGTGCGGTAGGCGTCCGAGAGGTAGCGCAACAGGGTACCTTCGGAGCGGGCGATGTTGTATCGGGTGATGTATCCGGTGAAGTCGGAGGCGGTTTCCACCATGTCGCGCACCACGGATTTCGGCGATAGCCAGTAGTCGTTGGCCCACGGCACATCGTGGCGGTACTGGTCGAACGCGGATTCGAGCATGTCTTCCAGCGGCTTCGGATACGTAATCTCCTGCAGCTTATCCATACGCTCGTCATAGTCGAGTCCGTCAGCCTTCATATCGGCCATCGCCTTGTCTCGGGCCTGACGCTCCTGGGCACGCAGCACCTGCTTGGGGTCTTCGAGCGTGGCCTCGGCCATGGAAATCACGTCCAGCGCATAGGTGTCGGACTCGGGGTCCAGCAGTTCGAGCGCGGCCAGCAGGAACGGGGAGAGCGGCTGGTCGAGGGCGAAGTCGTCCGGCATATCAAGGGTCATGTAGTAGTCCTTGCCGCCGTCCTTGCGGTCCTCGGTTTCGATGACTTCGGTATCGAACAGGGTTTGGAAAATCTCGTCGGCCCGCTGGTGCAGATGCTCCTTTTGGTCGGGGGTCTGCGCGGAATCGTCGATGAGATCGTCGATACGGGCACGGGCGTCGCCGCCCTGCGCCACTTCGTTGAGCACCATCGAATGCGTGATTTTCAGGTGCGGGACCAGGGTCTCCGGTTCAGCGTCGATGAGCTTATCAAACGTGCTCTGGTTCCAGGTCACAAAACCTTCCGGCGCCTTCTTGCGCTTGACCTTCTTGAGTTTCTTCGGATCTCCCCCGGCCTTGGCGATGGCCTTCTGGTTTTCGATTTCGTATTCGGGAGCCTCGGCGATCACCAGTCCCTCGGTATCGAATCCCATACGACCGGCTCGTCCGGCAATCTGGTGGAATTCACGGGCGCGCAGGCGGCGCATCTTGGTGCCGTCGAACTTGGTCAGGGCCGTGAGCACCACGGAGTGAATCGGCACATTGATGCCGACGCCCAATGTATCGGTGCCGCAAATCACGGGCAGCAGACCCTGCTGGGCGAGCTGCTCGACCAGGCGGCGGTAGCGTGGCAGCATGCCGGCATGATGGATGCCGACACCGGTGCGCAGCAGTCGCTGCAGAATCTTGCCGAAGGCTGTGGTGAATTTGACGCCTTTGATGGCTTCTGCGATGGCTTGGCGCTGTTCCTTGCTGGACACGCCGGTGGAGGCGAGCGCCTGCGCGGTCTCCAGCGCGGCGTCCTGCGAGAAATGGACCACATAAATCGGGGTTTCGCCGTTGCGGAAGGCGAGTTCCACGGTTTTTTCCATCGGATCGAGCGTGTATTCGTAGCTTAACGGCACCGGTCGCGGCGCGTCGGCGATTACATCCACGTCCGGGGTGTCGTTCAGATCGGAGAGCTTGTCGGCGATGGCGTCCACATTGCCGAGTGTGGCGCTCATCAGCAGGAACTGGGTCTGCGGCAGCGTGAGCAGTGGCACCTGCCACGCCCAGCCGCGCTCCGGATCACCGTAATAATGGAATTCGTCCATCGCCACGAGGCCCACATCGGCATGGGTGCCTTCGCGCAAAGCCTGATTGGCGAGGATTTCGGCGGTGCAGCAGATGATCGGCGCGTCCGCGTTGATGTGGCTGTCACCGGTGATCATGCCGACATTGTCGCGGCCGAACACTTCGACCAAGTCGAAGAATTTCTCCGACACCAGCGCCTTGATCGGAGCGGTGTAATAGGAGCGGCGGCCAGTGCATAGGGCGGCGAAGTGCATGCCGAGCGCCACCAGCGATTTGCCCGAACCGGTCGGGGTATTCAAAATCACATGGTCGCCGGCCAAGAGGTCCATAATGGCCTCTTCCTGATGCGGCCATGGTTCGATGCCTTTGACGTCTTCCACCCAGCCGAAGAATCGTTCGTAGATGTCATCGGCCGTAAGATTCCGTTCGCGTCCGTCGCCGTCCCATTCGGGGGCCAGCCGCCCCAGGGATCCGTATTCCTTCTCGTCAGTCATAATGCTCAGTCTACCTAGTGGCCTATTCCGACGGCACGAGCCGCCCTCCGTCGCTATGCGACGCCTCCCGCCAGCGGGCGGGGCCCTCAGAAGAGCTGTGCCGTGCGCCCGAGGCCCGCAATGGGAGGATCGCTCACGCCAACCGGCGGCGCACCTCGTCGGGGTCCACCTCGGGTTCGAGGGGAGGCCAGGTCATGTTCATGTTCTTCAAGGTGGTGCGCAGCAGTTCGGAGACCACGGCTCGCGAATACCAGCGGTTATCGGCCGGAACGAGGTACCACGGTGCGGCGGCCGTGCTGGTTTTCTCGAACACTTCCTGCCAAGCGAACATGTACTCATCCCATCGGTCGCGGGCCTCGAGGTCGGAGATGTCGAATTTCCAGAACTTGGTGGGATCGTCCAGCCTCCCAAGAAAGTGTTTTTTCTGTTCTTCCTGGCTTACCACGAGGAAGATCTTGAGGATGGCGCATCCGCTGGCGGCCAGTTCACGTTCGAAATCGTTGATCTGGTCGTAGCGGGCACGCCATACGTCTTCGGGATAGGTGCCATAGACGTGCGGCATGACCACATCTTCATAATGGGAGCGGTCGAATACGGCAATCCACCCCGGCTTGGGCAATTCACGCTTCACACGCCAGAGGAAGTCGTGGTCGAGCTCCTCGGCCGCAGGCTTGCCGAAGCCATGGTAATGGATGCCCATCGGGTCACCTTGGCTGAACACGTGACGCACAATGCCGCCCTTGCCGGAGGCATCCATGCCTTGCAGCACGATGAGCAGCCGCCGTGTCGAGCCTTTGACGCCATTCGCGTACATGAGCCGCTGGTATCGGGCGATTTCGGAGGAGCTGATCGAAATGAACTCCTCGGCGTCCTCTTTATTGCCGTCGAATCCGGGAGTGGAATCGCCTTCGACATCAGTGACCTGCATGCCGTGGTGGAACATAAGACGTTGAGCGGGCGGCAACGACCATACGGCGCTGAGCAGTTCACTGGATTTCGCCGCACGTGCCAGTCGTTCAGGCACGCTGGCACTGGAGTCGATGGTGTCTATGCGATCCGCCGCGAGCTGTAATACCTTGTCGATCCGTCGATCGGTTTTGTATTCCTTTCCCTTGCCATTCTTGTTGTTCTTTCCTGAGGATTTTCCGGCTGTACCCCACTTGCCGGCCTCTTCAGGCTTGTTGGTTCTGTCGTCGTCCTTGGCCATGCTCCCGATTGTACGTCTTGTAACTCAGGAGACCCAGCAACGTAGCGACATTCACATTCCACTTGTTACTGCAAATCTATAGACATGCAGTCGTTCGGACCGTAATTGTTGGCTTTGCACCAATTCCAAGCCTCATCCGTCGAGTCGAAGCCCTCACCGGCAAGAATCACATAGTATTTGTCGGAATTGCTGCTGTAGGTGGGCCAGTCACCCGACCAGATAAGCAGTACGTTTGACTTCTTGTTGTGCATCGTGATGAATTGCGCAAGAATATCGTGATAGTTCCAGGTCTTGCCTTCAGCTTCCATGCCCTTGCGCTTGCTGGACAGCTGCGCGGTATACGTGGAATAGACCCGAAAAATCGAACACGGCATCGGCCACGACATTATCGTCGCTGTCCTGCAACGTGAGTCGGGTGGCCGAATCATTGAATTTCGTGGATGCGTTCTTATCATCACAATTCGAAGTGGCCAGAATCGTGACTATCAGATTGTCGCTCTCGCTCTTGATCGAGGAGACTTTCATATCGGCAGCGGCATCGCAGGTTTTGGCAGGCTTTGCCTTGTCGGGGTCGATGTATGCCACCAGATATCCGCCGGCTTTGATGACGGTGTCCGTATTCGTTACTTCGCTGGTGCCGATGGTGTAGTGCTTCTTGGCTTTCTTGCCGCTGTCGTAGATGCCCAGACCTTCACGTCAACGTCTGTGGAGCCGGTGTTCTTGAGCTCGACCCAATCGCAACGCTTGCTATCCGGGTCTCCGGCAGCTTTCGTATTGCCGGCATAGACCTCGTTGATTATTCCGGATGGTTTGGCAGCCGTGTTCTGTTCGGCAGTGGTCTGCTGCTCGTCCGCAGTCGCAGCGGGCACGCCGATCAGGGCGATGCTGCTCAGTGTCACCGCAGCGGTGAGCAGCGCGACTGAACTTTGGCTGAATTACTGCTGAAGCTGGTTCTTGGATTTGCGTCGAACCGTCCGTATTCCGCCGACAATCGCGATTACAGCGGTACCGATAGCTACGCTGATCAACGCCGGTCGTTGCGCGGCATGGAGGGTGGCGAGATCCGGTCCGGCCGCAATGGCACTGTTTTCACCCGCCGAGCTATCCGACGCCGGGTGATTGCCCGCGTCGGTGTACTGGGCATTGACCACACTCGGGCCGGTAAGCGCCACTTGGTCGGCGGTCTCGACCTTGGCCACATCGCCGTGCTTATCCAAGGTAACGCGGGCGCACAGGGCTTTGGCCCAGTTGATACGCTGCCAGCCGTCGCTCGATTGCCATAGGGGGTATCCGGAATCCAAGGCAGTGGCTTTCAAAATCGCGTTGCGCTGATCGGCGTGCAGTTCGGGATAGACCAGTCGCAGCACGTCCGCCGCCCCGCGCGGGGCCACGAAATCAGCGCCGGACTGGGCGGTGTCTTTCGGGAAGGTGTAGGTCAGGCGTGCGGTATAGACGCGCACGGCCGAGGCTTGGTCCACGACCGGCTCGGTGGCCACTGGGTCCAGAAAATCGTTGGTGTAGCCGCCCGAACCGGAGGCCTTGGTGTTGGCGATGCAGGCGGCGAGGGTAGTGCCGTGGCCGTCCGCGGCGCAGCGGGACACCAGATAGTCGCGCAGCTGCCGGGACGCGGGCACGATGGACGAAGCGAATTCGTTATGCCAGTACTGCCCGTTCTGGGCGGATGCGCCAATGCGCCCGCCCATGATGTCAAGCGGATAATGCACGCCGAGCACGATGCGGTTGTTGCCGGCCTCCGAAGTGCGGGCCATGATTTGCGGCGCGAGTTCGGGAATCATGCCGGCCAGCGCGATACCCCACGAATAGGCGCCGGTAGTGTGGCCGGAGGGGTAGGAACTGTTTTTCTGCAAGTTCGAGTAGCCGGGCACGTGTTCGAGCCATGAGGGTGATTGCTTGATGTCAAGCGTGGCGGGCAGTCCGGCGAGATCGTTAGTGCCGCCGTAGCTGCTTTCCGCACGGTTCAGATAGGGGCGCGGATGCATGGCCGCACGTTTTGAGGCGTAGGTGGAGGCCACGTTAAAGGAGAAGATATCGGCGACGGCGTTGAGTTTCTCGGATTTGAGCCCTTCGCTCATATATTTGCCAAGCACCGGACCGAGCGCGTCCGGCATGGTTTCCTCGGCTTGCAGATCGGAGTCGACGAGTGCACGCTTGCGTTGGGCGTTCAGGCCATCCTTATCGAGATTTTCGGCGGCTTTGTGGTTAATTGCCACGGCCAAATCTTCGTCGAGTTTCATTGTATCGGCGTCGAGCACCTTGCCACCGTGTTCGGCATCGGTGGGGGCCTGCCAATAGTTCTTTTCGTAGTCGGAGAGCAATGCCACCCAATCCGGGTTGGGCAGCTGGTCGGCCTGTGCGATTGCAGGCGTCGCGGCTAGCGTGGCCGCCAACGCCAGCGGCGCAATGGTCGCAATAGCAAAAACGGAGGATAGGTGCCGGAACATCTTCATATGTTCCAACCTATCCTCCGTGAAGGCTACGTAGCCGGAGCCCAGTCAAACACTCAGTAAATTCTTCGTGCTGGCTTAGCGGCGATTGAGCTGACCGTCAGGCCTCTGGCTTGTCTTCGGGCTTGCGGAACGCCGGGAATTCGCCGGTTTCCGGGTCAACCTGTGACTCGGGCTGGGTGGCGTCATATCCCTGTTCGTAGCGGGTGCGCCGCCAGTTGCGAATCGAGGCGTTGGTGCCACGGTGATGCACATGGTATTTGCGCGGCGTACCGCCCAGCGGCAGCTCTTCGACCTCCTTGGCCACAGCGATCTGGTTGACATTGGACGGGTCGCCGGCGGCGATCGGCGCCAGCGGGTCGCGGGGTGCGGGGCCGCAGGCCGCTGCATGCGCGAGGGCAGCCATTCGGCGAGCCTCGACAACAGCCAGCAGGCGATGAAGTAAATCACCGCGGCCATGACCAGCGTCTGCAGGATGTTGAAGTACATCGAACCGAGTCGGCGCGATTCCTGCAGCAGGTCGGTATACATGATGATCGAGCCTAGGGCGGTATCCTTCAACACCACGACCAGCTGGGTGACGGCGGCCGGCAGCATGGCGTAGACGGCCTGCGGCACCTCGATCTCCATCAGCGACTGCGTTTCGGTCAGGCCCAAAGCGAGCGAGGCCTCACGCTGGGCGCCCGGCAGATTGCCGACGCCGGAGCGCACCAGTTCGGCGACCACCGAACCGTTGTACAGCACCAAGGCCAGCACCACGGCCCAATAGGACGGGCTGGGCAGGCCCGCGAACGCGAACCATCGCCAGAAGAAGATCATGAGCAGCAGCACCGGCACCGCACGGCAGAACTCGACGATCACGGCGGAGACGCCACGTACCAACGGGTTCGGCAGCAGTCGGCCCACGCCGAACACCAAGCCGAACACCACGGCACCCACCACGGCCACGACGGTGGCCTTGATGGTCATCCACAGTCCGGGCAGGTAGAAGTCGGTCCACGCCTCTCGTTCGACGGCGGGCTTCCACAGCTCCCAGCTGAGCTGGTTCTCGCCGTCCGGCGGGTTGTGCAGGCGCATGAGGATAAGCACGAGCACCACCGCGAACAGAATGCCCGCGATCCAGTTGACGATGCGAATGGTGCGCCGGCCCTTGGGACCGGGCGCGTCGAACAGCACGGAATTCGAAGTATCGGCCATATCCGTCACCTCCTTACGGCGAGCTTGTTGGACAGGTACGTGGTGAGCATGCCGATGGGGATGATCAGGATCACGTAGCCGAGCGCGAAGATCAGGAAGATCTGGATGATCACGTCGGGACGGAATTCGATCATCTCGCTCATCAGCGAGGATGTTTCGGTGGCCACGGATGCGGCGGCGGCCACGGTGGAGTTCTTGAGCAGGGCGATCAGCGTGTTGCCGAGCGGTGCCACGGAGCCTCGGAAGGCCTGCGGCAGGATAATCTCAGTAGCGGACTGCATGAAGCCCAAGCCCAGCGCCCGTGCGGCCTCGGCCTGGCCAATCGGCACGGTGTTGATGCCCGAACGCAGCGATTCGCACACGAACGCCGCCGTGTACAGGCTCAGGCCGGTGACCGCGAGCCAGAAGAAGTTCGTGGCGAAGGTGTCGGAGAAGCTGAGCTTCAGCTGCGCATAGGCACCCAGCACCATGAACACCATGATGATGGTCAGCGGCAGGTTCTTGAACAGTTCCACATACGCACCGGCCACGGCCCTGAGTGAGGAAATCGGCGAGATGCGCATCACCACGAGGATCACGCCGAGGATCAGGGAGAACAGGGCGGACCACAAGGTCAGTTCGATATTGACCAGAAACGCACCGAGCACGTCATACTGGCTGAAGAGTTCCAGGAATCCGCTCATCAGGCCTCCTCTCCTTCGTCCGGGATGGGCGGGTTGTAGCGTACGTCGGGCGTGTAGTTGGTGCCCTTGGTGTTATCGCTGATGGCGTTCTCCCACGAGCCGTCCTGAATCATGTCCACGATGGCGTTGTTGATTTTGGTGGCCAGCTGCGTATCGCCCTTCTTGATGCCCACGCCGTAGTATTCCTGCGTGAACGGTTTGCCAACCACCTTGAGCTTGCCGCGCGAGGCGGAGGCCAGGCCGGCCAGGATGATGTCGTCGGTGGTTACCGCGTCCACAATGCCGGAGAACAGGGCGGTGGCGCATTCGGCGTAACCGGGCTGTTCCATGAGCTGGACTTCGGAGGCGAACTTCTCCTTGACGGTGGCGGCCGAGGTCGAACCGGTGACGGAGCATAGGCGCTTGCCGTTCAGGTCTTCGGGGCCGTTGATGGAGTTGTCGTCCTTGCGCACGAGCAGATCCTGTCCGGCCACGAAGTACGGGCCGGCGAAGGAGACGGCCTTCTTACGCTCGTCGGTGATGGAGTAGGTGGCGAGGATCATGTCCACGTCGCCGTTCTGAATCATGGCCTCACGCTGCTTGGAGGGGGCTTCCTTCCAGATGATCTGGTCTTCGGAATAGCCGAGTTTCTTGGCGACGTATTTGGCCACGTCCACGTCGAAGCCCACGTAGGTGCCGGACTTCTTGAAGCCCAGGCCAGGCTGGTCGAATTTGATGCCGATGCGGATCTTGCCGGTTTCGTCCGCGCCGCAGGCGGCCAGCGACATTGTGCAGGCCACGGCGGCGAGCGCGGCGATCACGCGGCAAGCCTTCCGTTTGAACGTATTGGTGAATGTCATTGGATTGCGTACCCGTCTTTCAGTGGGTTCGTCAGTGGGTGAGGATCTTCGAGAGGAAGTCCTTGGCACGGTCGGTCTGCGGATGCTCGAAGAACTCGTCGGGCGTGTTCTCTTCGAGAATCTGGCCGTCCGACATGAAGACGATGCGGTCGGCGGCCTTGCGCGCGAAACCCATCTCGTGGGTCACCAGCACCATGGTCATGCCGTCTTCGGCCAGCTCACGAATGACTTCGAGCACATCACCGACCATCTCCGGGTCAAGCGCCGACGTGGCCTCGTCGAACAACATGACCTTCGGACGCATGGCCAAGGATCGTGCGATGGCAACACGCTGCTTTTGACCGCCAGACAACGAGCGAGGCATGACATCGGCCTTTTCGGCCAATCCCACGGTTTTCAGCAATGCCATCGCATGTTCACGCGCCTGCTCGTCGGTTTCCTTGTGCACCAGTTTCGGCGCAAGCGTGATGTTGTCAATCACGCTCATGTTGTTGAACAGGTTGAAATGCTGGAACACCATGCCAACCTGCTCTCGAACCTGGTCGATGTTCACATGCGGATCACCCAGATCATGACCGTTGACCACGATCTGGCCGCTGGATGCCTGTTCAAGTCCGTTCAGGCAACGCAACATGGTGGATTTGCCGGCACCGGACGGTCCGATGATACAGATCACCTCGCCCTTGCGTACCGTAAGATCGACGCCTTTGATGACTTCCGTATGGCCATAGTTTTTATGCAGATTCTTGACGTCGATGATCACTTCACCATCATTGTTGCCGTGATTGCCGTTCTCGCTCATCGATTCACCTTCCTGTCAACGATATTGGCCAGCCATGTGAGGATAGTGATGGCCACGAAGTACATCACACCGACGATCAGCAACGTTTCGGTGACGCGGAAGTTCGCCGCATACAATTGCTGCGCCTGGTACAGCAATTCACCGAAGCCGATGGCCAGTAGCAGTGAGGAATCCTTGATCATAATGACCAGCTGGTTGATGATCGACGGCATGGCGATTGCAGTGGCCTGAGGCATGATTACACGCGCCATGGCCTGATGATGGTTGAGGCCAAGCGAGCGTGCTCCCTCCATCTGACCAGAGTCAACGGACTGCACGGCGCCACGCACGATTTCCGCCAGATATGCGCCGGAATTGAGCGACAGCGTCAACGCGCCCGCAACCCAAATGTTCACACTGTGTCCGATCAGCTGCGGCACACCGAAATAGAAGAAGAACGCCCACACCAGAATCGGAGTGCCGCGGAACACTGCGATATAAACCTTGGACACGCCTCTCAGAATCTTGTTCTCCGATACTTTCATCAAGCCGAAAGCAACACCCAACGCCAGTGCGATCACAAACGACAGCAAGGTGATCAGCAACGTGTTCTTCAGACCGGTCAGCAAAGCCGGCATCGACTGTTTGACAAGCCCAAAGAAACCGACCTTCTTCTGAGCCGCATCATCGGCACCATTATCGGTGACCTTGCCGTAAATCGCCTCGACCTGTTCCTTCGCGCCGGATTCGCCCAGATACTGCGCGACGATCGTCTCATATTCGCCCGAAGCGATGAGCTTGTTCAGACCATCGTCGATGGCGGCCAGCAGATCGGCATTCTTGCCTTTATTCACGGCCATACCATATTCGCCGTGCGGCACCTTCGGTGTCACGATCTTCAAACCGTTGTTTTGGGAAACACCGTAGGCAAGCACCGGATAGTCGTCAAATACCGCGTCCGCATTGCCGGATTTGACCATCTCGTACATGGTTGACGACTGGTCCACGGAAGTCACGGTGTAGCCATACTCGCTCGCATGCTGCTTGGCGTAGGATTCACCTTCCGAACCGGTTTTTGCAACAACGGTTTTACCGTCAAGATCCTTGTAGCTGGTAATACTATCGTTGTTTTCAGCGATGGCCATCTGGATGCCGGACTGGAAGTAAGGATTGGAAAAATCGTAGGTCGCCTTGCGCTCGTCGGTGATTGACATGCCTCACCACATCCACCTGATTGGAGCTCAACGCCTGCAATGCTGCATTGAAACCCAATGATTGGATGGTGACTTCGAATCCTTCTTCTTGGGCGATGGCACGGATCAGTTCCATATCGATACCGGTCATCTTGCCGTTCTCCCGATATTCGAACGGTGCGAATGTGGTATCGGTGCCGACCGCGTAGGTTTTACCCTTGACCGCGGATGGATCTCCGACTTCGGCAGCATTGGCACTGGCCGGAGCCG
>OGOM01001006.1_pt1 | contig 23834 bp, 20 predicted proteins | sample 1552681 | NCBI WGS metagenome assembly OGOM01 (sample SAMEA2580188, study PRJEB22360) | human gut metagenome | biome: human gut; feature: human-associated habitat; material: faeces | place: Denmark | collected 2008/2010 | reverse complement strand
GCGTCGAGGGCGTGGTAACGTGCGGTACAGTCCATGTCCGGCTGCATGATGTTTCTGATTTCATCGAATATGTCCTGAATCTCTTCCGTCATGGGTTATGGCGTATTCTGTTTGGACTTGGCTTCCACTTCTTCGGCACTCAGTACTTTGCTTTTGAATCCTCCGCGCGAATTCTTGCGTGACGGGGCAGGCGCGGCACCGGTCGTGCCACCATGGACGGCAGCACGGTAACGTAGCCAACGTTCACGGATGGAAGTCACGTAGCCGTAGGTCTCTTCTCCGCGCAGATAGCCGTAACGCACTACGGGGTCGTTGTAATATTGCGGTTGGCTCAGGCGGAGGATGAAAGGAGCCACATCGTTCCACAACTGCGGGTTTTTGCCGTGTTTACGTGCCAAGGCCATGGCGTCGCGAACGTGTCCCGTTCCTCCATTATAGGCCGCCAGGATAAAGTTTATACGTTCCGACCTGCCGGGGATATCGCTGAATTTACGTTCGAGTTCACGGAGGTACCGGGCTGCCGCACTGATGTTCTTTTCGGGCTGGTGCATTTGGTCGGCGGGCAAACCGAGATGTACGGCTGTTTCAGGCATAATCTGCATCAGTCCGCGTGCTCCGGCCCACGATACGGCCTCCGGGTCGAAACCGGACTCTTGGTAACATTGTGCGGCCATGAGCCGCCAGTCCCACCCGATGGCTTGGCTATGACGGATAAAATGAGTGTCGTACGGCGAGATAATGCCCTTGGCGCGATTCTGGAAGGGGGCACGGACACGGCGTTTTACACTTCCGCCGGGAGACAGACGCAACTGTTCCCTTTTTTGCAAGAAAGACCGTGTCTCGGGTTTATACCATCCGTCCAAGGCTTCGGCCAGGAAGGGGGCATCCTTTCGTACGACCCATCCGGTTTTGACTGCGGCCGTACTGTCTGACGGACACGACCGGACGCCGGAGAATTGCAGTTCCGTGTCTGTCATGTGGTTCTCCGGAATTTCCAATGCGATGAGGTCTGCCTCTCCTTTTTTCAGTCGTTGGAAAAGCTCCGCCGTATCGCGTACTGCTTCCATACGGAGCTTGGCACCGATGGACACGGCAAAGTGTTCGGCCAATTCAAATTGCAGTCCGAATCCTTTTCCCTTATATTCATAATAAGTGTCGGGACCGGACAGCGTGACGGCTATCAGTTCGCCGGCTTCCTGTATCTGGTCTAAGTCGTAAGCTGTTTCCGCATATTCTTCTTCCGTGATACCCAAAGGGGATATTTTTTTCTCCTCTTTTTCTCCGCAGGATACGAGATTGACGGCAAGGACGGTCAAGAGGCAGGCCAGCAGATTGTGTTTCCATAAATCGCTCCCGTTCGGCAGAACGGAGCCTAAAAACTTCGTTTTCGCCCCGCTCTGCCCTCGCTTACTCGTGATTTTCCATAAATCCGGTCGTTTTCGGCATAGCCGGAAGCCGGCCTTCCATCCGAATTCGCTTATACGGACTTTCATAGAGCTTGCCCCGTTTGTTCCAAATGGAGATTGAGATGGTGTAGGATGTAAGTACGCATGATTTCGATGGCTTTCTCGTTTTCTCCTCCTTGGGGAATGATAAGGTCGGCATAGCGTTTGGTCGGTTCGATGAATTCCAGATGCATGGGTTTGAGTACGGCCCGATAGCGGTCCACTACCATTTGTACGGTTCTTCCCCGTTCGATGATATCCCGTTCGATGACACGGATGAGGCGTTCGTCGGAGTCTGCATCTACAAAGATTTTGATGTCCATCAGGTCCCGGAGTTCTTTATTGGACAAAGCGAGTATGCCTTCTATCAGGATAACCTTTCGGGGTTCTACGTGTATGGTCTCTTTCAACCTGTTACATTCCAAATATGAATAAGTCGGTTGTTCGATAGCCCGTCCGGCTTTCAGTTCTTTCACCTGACGGATCAAGAGCTTCCAGTCGAAAGCGCAAGGATGGTCATAGTTGATTTTGCGGCGTTCTTCCATGGTCATGTCCGTGGCATCGATATAATATGAGTCCTGCGGGATGAGGGCCACTTCACCTTTCGGGAGACTCTCAATGATTTTTCGTGCGACCGTGGTCTTTCCGGATCCCGTGCCTCCGGCTATTCCGATAATATACATGGGCATTCTGTTTTTGTTTTAGTAAACATCTTCGTTTCCGGTAATTTCTTCCGATGTGAGCGGTTTGCGATCCATAACCTTCCACACGTATGCGATGTAGGCCACGACTACGGGAAGGAGAAGAGACACGTAGGCCATGGTTTTCAGGGTGAACAGGCTGGAGCTGCTGTTTGCCAAGGTCAAAGAGCTTTGTAAATCTGCGGTGGAGGGATAGTAAGCAGTATGGTTATAGCCGACACACAGGAGCAAGGATAATACGGTCAGTATGGTTCCTGTACCTGTAAACCAGAAACCGTTGCGACTGGTGTGGCAGAAGATACCACGAATAAGTCCGAAAAGCACACCTGTCACACCTAAAAGGAACAAGACAAGCAATATCGGCATGTCTGTCAAGTTGTGGAAATACTTGTAGGGTTCCATGAAAACGATGCCGGTTTCCGGATGGACGGCAAAACCGTCTTTCAATAACGTATGGATCACGAAAGCCAAGAAAAACAGCAGGAATGGGACGCTGTCTCCCAGCAATTGGCGGCGGCAACGGGGAATCAGCTCTGTGTCGCGAATGCTGCGGATGAAATAAAGGCAACCTAAAATACGAGCCAGAAAACAGACAGCCAGTCCCAACATGAGATTCCAAGGATTTGCCAAAGCATCCAAGCCGTGCCATTCGTTACCCCAATGACTGATGACGGGGATGGCGGCCTCTGTCAGATTGGATTTGCTGACAAGAAAATCAGACCCGTTGAAGAATGTGGCCACGGCCGCTCCGAGCAGAACCGGACCCATGACTCCGTTGAATACCAAAAAAGATTGGTAAGTACGTTTGCCTAACAGATTTCCTAATTTCGATTGGAATTCATAAGAAATAGCTTGTAGTACGAAACTGAAAAGTATGAGCATCCACAGCCAATATGCTCCGCCGAAGCTTGTGCTGTAAAACAAAGGGAAAGAGGCAAAAAAAGCACCTCCGAAAGTGACGAGCGTGGTAAATGTAAACTCCCATTTACTGCCTGTCGCGTTCACCAATAAAGCACGTTCCGTTTCATTCTTTCCCAAGTGGAATAACAATGAGTTGCCCCCTTGTACGAATAATAAGAAGACCAATAGTGCCCCTAACAGGGATATGATGAACCACCAATAATGCTGTAGAAAAATATAGGTCGATTCCATAGTTTTGATATTTGACAGTGACTAATCTTTTTTATCGGTTTCGTTCATGATTCAGGTCCTTTTTGGATGGCTTTTACCATGATACCTATCTCGGCAATGAATAAAATAGTGAAAATGGCCAGAAAGATGAAGAACGTCGTTTGTACCGCTCCTGCAGACAGGTTGGATATGGCGGCATTGACCGGTAACAAATCCTGGATGGCCCAAGGTTGTCGCCCGACCTCTGATACGACCCAACCGGCCTGGCTGGCTACGAAGGCGAAAGGAATGCTCCATAGGGCGATTCGGTGCAGCCATCTTTGTCCGTACAGTTTATTTTTCCATGACAGGAAAAGGACCAAGGCGAAAAAAGCAATGAAGTACATCCCGAAACCTACCATAATCCGGAATGTCCAGAACGAAAGTCCTACATTCGGCACAAGATCGTCAGGGTTTTGAATTGTGGCATGTTTTCTTCCAATGTGCGGCGGGACGCGTCCATCTTATCTTGGTCGCCGTCCTTTTGAGCCTGCCGGAAATCCGATAAGGCCGCGATTGCCATTTTGCCTCTCGCGATCTTTTCTGTGGCGGACAGAGCCTTGGAACCGTCGTTTGTCGTATGTCCTCCAGCCAGGATATTGTGGATTCCCGGTACGTAACCGTCGGGATTCCGTGTGGCCAGAAAAGACAGCATAGTCGGGATTTTCCATTCGCCGACCACCGTTAACGGCTGTCTTGTTCCACCTTCGTAAAGTGCTTCCATTGCAGCCAGTTTCATCGGCTGGTATTGTGCGACTTGATAGGCGGATTTATCTCCGCTGTATAGTGTCAACAGCGAGGCGACCATACCTGTACATGCTGCAATTTTCATACTGGCCAAAGCGAATTCCTTCTCACGCCGTTTCAATAGGAACCAACCACTAACCCCAATGACGAACACGGCCCCTACAATCCAACTGCTGAGTACTGTATGCAAGAACTTCATTACGGCTACAGGCGAAAAGGCTACGGCGAGGAAATCAACCATTTCATTGCGTACCGTTTCGGGGTTGAATACCATTCCTACGGGATATTGCATCCATGAATTGGCCACCAGAATCCACCAGGCAGACAAGGTAGCTCCCAGACCGGTGAGCCATGTAGAAGCCAAATGGAATTTCTTGCCTACTTTGTCCCATCCGAAAAACATTACGGCCACAAAAGTAGCTTCCATAAAGAAGGCTACGATGCCTTCAATGGCAAGAGGGGCTCCGAAGATATCACCTACGAACCAAGAATAGTTGCTCCAGTTCGTACCGAATTGGAATTCGAGAATCAGTCCGGTCGCTACTCCGATGGCAAAATTGATTCCGAACAGTTTCATCCAGAAACGGGCTGTTCTTTTCCAGAAATCATGACCGGAAATGACGTACCGTGTCTCCATAACTCCCATGATGACAGCCAGTCCCAGCGTGAGCGGAACAAACAGCCAGTGGTACATTGCCGTCAGGGCGAATTGTGCTCTTGACCAGTCTATCATTGTCTCCATATTGTCTAACATAAGCCTTGTTTTTATTTCAAGATTAAGGATGAATAGCTCTTTCTATCAGTTCATTTCCTACGTAGTCTTCCTTTTCTTCGGTCGATTTGCCTTTGAGGAAAGGCGGGAAGAAAAAAAGTTTCAGGATAAAGAACATAATGAAAAGTTTGATTAGAATCACGGCCCACAACGTACGTCCCAGCGTCATGCTGCGGAAACCGTCGCGGTAAAATCTCCAAATTCCGATGATTCCTTGTCTTATCATAGTGAATGTATAAGTGTGATAAGGCAAAGGTAAGCAAAAAACAGTGGGAAGCGGGTGCCGTGAACGGATTTTTTGCTAACTTTGGATGAAAATAATATAAAAGACGTTGTATTATTATGGTGAAACATATCGTATTATTTCAGTTGGCTTCTGAAATGGAAGCCGAGCGTAAGAAAAACGTGATGGATGCTTTCAAGAAGGGGATAGAGGCCCTGCCTGCCAAAATCCCGTTTATTCGGAAGATTGAGGTCGGGTTGAATGCCAATCCGGAAGAACAATTCGACATCGCGCTCTACAGTGAGTTCGACACGATGGACGATGTAAGGGCTTATGCGGCCCATCCGGCTCATTTGGCCGTAGCGGCTTTGCTGAAGGATTGCAAAAAAAGCCGTTCGTGTGTGGATTATGAATGCAAAGCCTGACCAAGGAGTCCTTGCATGCTGGACGCACCCTTCCCCTACATAGGAGTTTTGCAAAAAGAGCCTTCATCCTTCAGGATATATGGTAATCCGTTCATAATATTGATGTTACAGGCTGAAGGATGTTTCAGGCATCTTTCAGCTATGCTTCATTCCGTTTGGCGCAGAACGAAAAATCGTTCGGCTGAGATTGAAAAATCATTTGGCTGAGAACTTTTTATCGCTTTCCGCAATGAACGGAAACTGAAGGATTCCTGAAACATCTTTCATTCTGTAACGTGTTATGTAATAGCTGCTTATCGTGCTGCCTGAAAGATGAAAGGTCTTTTTAAAAAACTCTTGGGGGGATGGCGGATTTTTGCAGAACGTCTGTATTTCCACCTGGTTTTTAAGTCTCATTACATGTCCCTGATGAAAGACCAGATGGCTAAACGGCACATGATTATGTACATATTCAGAAGATAAAACGATGTTTACTTTCAGATTTTCCCTCATCCTGCTTTTCTTGTTTCAAATAGGAAAGGCAGGAGCACAATCTCCTTCCAACCGATTGGATGTGGTACAAATAGAGAAGTACCTCCAAAAATCATATCAGGAGTACATGGAAGCCATAAACACAGATGACAGAGAAACTGAAGAAAAGTTTCTCAAAAACATGCTTACCCCGGAAATGCAGGAAAAACGGGCGCGACTGGCATGCGCTACGGATAGTGACCCCATGATTCGGGCGCAAGACGTTACGGAATATTCCATCCAGTCCGTACGGTGCAAGCACCTGTCCGGCTGTTGGTACGAAGTGTCATACCGCCCGTATCCCAAAGATTCGACAACCTATATCCCATTACGTATCACGGCAGATTCCTTGGGAAAAGTACGTATTTCGTACGTAACGCCTGATTGGGGCAACCGTAATTACGGGGATTATTGGTTTGATATTCCTGAAGAAAAGGTCATGGATGACCAAGACGGGAAGACATTTGTGGAAACCTTTTACAAGTCATACGCCTATACCTACATAAAAATGAGACCAGATTTGGAACAAGGATTAAAACACTTGAGAGAGACTTATTGCACTCCCATTATGCAGGAAAAATACGTCCGGTCAAGAAAAGAGGTAGAACAGGAAGACCCTATGTTCGATCCCGTCATTGGAAATGACGATTTCGATGTCTTTTGGTATAATTCTTTGCGAGTCCATCCTTCTGAAGCCAAAGGATGCTTCACGGTAAGCTATGGATACATGAAGATTCGAGTGGCTCTCCAATGCCAAGACGGAAAATATAAAATAGCCGACGTAGAACTTATCCTTTAAAAAACGATAAAAGGCATTGAATGTTCCACACATTCTTCATATATTTGTAGCAACCTAATTATAATGGAAAGCAAATGAAAGACCTTACCATTTGGTGCACATACCACAAGGATGAACAAATCGAACAATTCGGATTGCTTGAAGACAACGTAATGCGCCTCTTCAAGGGTAATGATACCGGAATTGAGGGAGAGAACATCAACCACCTGAATCCGTTCTATTCCGAAATCGTCACTTTATATTATGTATGGAAAAACGGAATCCAAAGCCGGAGAGTGGGATTCTGCCATTACCGCAGGCGATTTGGACGAATAGCGGATGTGGAACCCGGCGCATGCCAAGTGTTGGCCATCAATCGCAATTGCCATGTCTTCGGTCACTACAAAGGTGCACATAATTATCAGGATTTCTATGATGCCGTGGACATCCTCAACGAACGTTACGGTGAATGCAACAAATATTCCCGTTACATGTTGGAGAGCCGGACTTTCATACCGTTTTGCAGTTTCGTCATGATGTGGGAAGACTTTGAGCGTCTCTGCCTTTTTCTCTTTCCCATACTCGAAGCATTCGACCGCAAGAACAGGTTAGACATGCAGCCCGAACGTTATATGCAAAAAGCCCTTAGGGATTTTCGGTATGACAATGTCATGTACCAGCGGCGGGCGGTTTCATTTTTGGCAGAAAGGCTTATTAGTTGTTTCCTCACCTGTGAAATGAAAGTTTTCTGCGTCAATGAGATATAAGGCAATGCAAAATGTACAGCCTATAAATAATAACCATTTAAAAAGAAAAACATCATGAAAACGATTAAACCTTATTACGGTGTCAGCCCGATGAGCAGCTCAAGCGGGCCGAAAGGAAGTTCCACCAACCCCTACACGCAAGAAGAATATGAAGAAATGCTTGATGCCGGGACATGGCAGGGGGGATACGTGGAAGGACAGGGGTATTGCATGAAGCAACCCGTTGTTACAGCATCTTATCCTGACTCCGGATCCAGCAGTAGTTCGGATGATTCATGGCCTTCGGATGATTCTGAAGAGAATGACGACCATAATCCTCCGACACCACCAACACCACCGACTGGAGGTGGAGGAGGTACCGGTGGAGGTGGTGGAGGGACTTCCCATGGAGGAGGTGGTACGGGAAGTACTACAAGCACACCTGATGTCCTCCCAAAATCGGCCTTTAGAGGATACTTGGACACAGACCCAGCAGGCTGCTTGCGCAGATGCCGTGAAATGTTAGCCTTTGCTAACTGCCAATTGAGTGGTTCGGAAATCGCCATGACACATTTTGACAAAAACGGATGTGTAACAACAGCTACTGATAATTTTATTAATGGGCTAAACTACATAGATGGGCAGTTGAAACAAAAGAAACCTGTTATTGTAGCTGTAGATTATAAGCCGGGAACATCCATGGGACCAACTAAAGACGATCAAGCTGGAGATCATTTTGTAATTATTGTTGGAGGAAATCAGAATACAGGATATCATTACTTTGACCCTGCAACAAAATACGTAACAAGGGGTACAAGTTCGGCTAATAAATTCACAAGAGAAGGAAACCTCATGAAAAGTACCAATACTTGTACTGGTTCTACACATTATTATACTCTTACAAGTATAAGACAGAATAAATAGATATAAACAATTATTTTAATCTGATAGAAGAAGTATAGTACACGCTAACACATCTTCTATCAGATTAATAAAAAATATAATAATCATTCATGCTCCTACGAAACATATTCATATTCTTCTTTTTATCACATTTTGCACATGCAACCGCCCAACCGGCAGCATTCCGCACTTTCTTGTCAGGGTTTAAGAAGTGCACCCAAATTAATATGACATCATTTGGGGAGAGAACCATATCCGATTCAGTTTTGATAGATAACGACATGTATGCTCGTTTTCTTCCTCCAATACAAGACGACTGCCTTTGTGGACAGGACGATGTCTTTTGGCAAAAAGGAAGTTACATGGAGCGTGGAGGGTTTATCACCATCATGCTGAAAAGGCACTGCCAAGACTACAAGGACGGAAACAGCCAATATTTCATAGAGAACGATGTTACCGATTATATGCTCGTCACATATTCACGCGATGGTAAAATCCTGGATTTTAAAACGGTCGGACACGATGGGAGAGCGTACTTCACACGTATAGTCCCCAGTGGACAGGCACCAAACTTCCTTGTGGAGCAAGGCTCTTTGGATGATTGTACTTCAATCCTCCGATACCAAGACTTGACCTACACGGTAAGAACGTACGAATACAACGTAAGCCCGGACGGGAAAATCAAAGAGAGAACAACCGGAACAGCCCAAAAAGAAACCATTAAAAATCCGGAGAACGACCGCACCCCTATCCGGTTTGAAGAATTTATGTCCTATTTTAAGAAATGGGATAATCCTTACGTAAACGATTCCTTGTTTATACCATCTCCTCCATATGCCGACTTACCTTTTCCGGAATGTTTCTCCCTAATTCCGGACACCCTCGATTGTGGGTGTTGGCCACGCGACCTCCAATGGACACCTTGTCGATACATCGAAAGCAAGGAAGGCTATTTCTTTTTCGTCGTCAAAAGTTGCATGACTCCTCATCGCGCCCCGTCTCCATATGCGGATTACATGGTGCTGGAGTTCTGTAAAGATGGTACGTTTAGGGAAGCCTCGAATGTCTTTCATATAACGGATGACATGGATATTAAGGATTTATCGTCAGCATTGACTTTGCAGCTAAAAAAATCCCATGATTCACTTGTCATTGAAGAGATTTACAGGAAACTCATCTATAAAAAGGAGGATTTGTTCAAGCCTGAGATACTAAGGACTTTTCCCGATTCAATCACACAACGACATTAAAGCCATGAAACATGCCATTCTAATCTTAGCCCACAAAAACATCGGTCTGCTATGCAGGTTGGCCGGATATTTCGAAAAGGATTGCGACGTATTCATCCATATAGACAAAAAGCAACCCGTCACACGCGAAGAGGAAGAAAAGTTGCGTAGTTACAAACAAGTGAAAGCCGTTTCGCGTGAATATGACGTGAACTGGGGCGGCACAAGTGTATTGGAAAGCGAAATGCACCTGTTGCGCATGGCCGTGCAACGCGGTGATGCCGATTACTTTCATCTTATCAGCGGGCAAGATTACCCGACTCGTCCGTTAGATTATTTTCTGGAGTTCTTTAACCGGAATGCGGGAAAAGAATACATCGGATACCTGCATTTGCCGCATCCTAACTGGGAAGACAATACTTTCCGCCGACTGCAATATTATTATCCATACGACTATGCCGCAGGCAAAAGGAATCCGCGTGGGTGGGTCAGGGAACAGGTAAGGCAACAACAGGCCAAAAGGGCAAAACGCCCCATTCCCGATGAGTTCGACCATCTGTACGGCAGTTCGCAATGGTGGTCCATTACCCGAAAGGCTGCCACCACCTTGTTGGACTATACCGACCGCTTCCCCTCGCTTTATGGCCGGATGTGGATGACTTTCGCACCGGAGGAATGTTATGTGGCCACCGTATTGGTCAATTTAATGGATAAGGAAGACATCGTGCCTTGGAACCACCGTTTTATCCGTTGGAAACATGAAAACGGCAACCGTCCCGCCAATTTGGGATGTGAACATTTCCGTTACCTTTTGGAAAACGAATACCTTTTCGCCCGTAAAATCGAACTGCCATGCAGTACGGTGCTATTGGACAGGATAGACCGGTATCTGCTACAAGACAGGGAGATTGGCCTGACAAAGACCGGAGGTTGGACGTATGACGGTTTCCTGAAATACGGATACGACAAAACATTTTGCGATTTCGTCACGCAAATGTGGTGGGACATAGGGGCACGGACGGGAATAGACATAGGATGCGGTGCCGGTTACTATGTCTCGCAATGGAGGAGCCGCGGACTTGCGTTTGCCGGATATGACGCGAATCCCCGTACGCCGGATTTGTCCGGTATGCTCCTGCCCGAGGGGGATGCTGTTTGCGAAGTGGCAGACCTCACGGAAGAACTGGATATTTCCACTCCCTTTGATATCGTGGTATGCAAGGACGTGCTTCCCTATATCCCTGAAAAATCGGCATCCACGGCCATACGTAACCTCGCACGCCTATCGTCGCATTTCATCCTGTTAAGTTGGAACGTGCCGGACGCCGTGGCCGCTTTCCCCCATAGGGACATGACAGATGAAGATATTATCCTCCACTTTGAAAACGAAGGCTATACCGTAGAAAAGTATATGACGGCCAGGCTTCACGTCGTTTTAAAAAGGAAAGACTGCTGTGTGCTCATCCGACGGAATTTACCACTCATCAACTACTGAAACAACTGCTTTTCATAAGAAAAAGAACTGCCGATATCGTTGCCCAGTGATAACTTCTTCGTAATTTTCTTGCGAATTTGTTGTTTATTTGCAGATAATAATTTAACTTTGCCACAAATAAAAGAGAAAATGAAGAATATTGCAACACGCCACCATCATCATCCTAACGGTTAGAAATCGGTAGGCTGTCCCGCGTGTGCCAATGGAAGGATAGAAATGAAGGCTTGCCGATATGAACGGTGAGCCTTTTTTGATAGTTTAGGAATCTCATTAAAAAAGAAAAGATATGCTTAGAATTGCAGTACAGTCGAAAGGACGTCTTTACGAAGACACCATGGCGCTCCTGGCGGAGGCCGACATCAAAGTGAGTTCATCCAAGCGCACCTTGTTGGTGCAGTCTTCCAATTTCCCCGTCGAGGTGCTTTACCTGCGCGACGACGATATTCCGCAGTCCGTGGCGGGAGGAGTGGCCGACTTGGGTATCGTGGGCGAAAATGAATTTGTGGAAAGAGAGGAGGATGCCGTGGTGGTACGTCGTCTGGGTTTCAGCAAGTGCCGCCTTTCGTTGGCCATACCCAAGGCTGTGGATTATTCCGGCCTTTCTTGGTTCGAAGGCAAGAAGATAGCCACTTCCTATCCCAATATCTTGAGAAAATTCATGAAGGAAAACGGAGTGGAGGCGGACATCCACGTCATTACCGGTTCTGTGGAAATCGCGCCCGGTATCGGGTTGGCTGACGGTATTTTCGATATCGTAAGCTCCGGTTCCACCTTGGTAAGCAATAACTTGCAAGAGGTGGCTGTCGTCATGAAGAGCGAGGCGTTGCTCATCGCCAACCGGAATATGGACGATGCCAAGAAGGCTATTCTGGACGAATTGCTGTTCCGCATCGAGGCGGTAAAGAGTGCGGAAGACAAGAAATACGTACTGATGAACGTGCCGTCGGACAAGGTGAAAGATGTCGTGTCCGTATTGCCCGGAGCCAAGAGTCCCACGGTGATGCCTTTGGCTCAGGAAGGGTGGAGCAGTGTGCACACTGTCATCGACGAGTCCCGCTTTTGGGAGATTATTTCCAAACTGAAAGAGTTGGGAGCACAGGGCATTCTGGTCGTTCCCGTAGAGAAGATGATTCTTTGAGCCGGACAGGCCGGTATTTTCATATCAAAAAGAGGAGGACAGCAAATGAATGTGATAAAATATCCGCAAAAAGAAGAATGGGACGAACTGTTGAAACGTCCCGTCATGAACGTGGACACGTTGCGTGAAACCGTATGCAGGGTGTTGGACGACGTGAAGACGGGGGGCGACCGCACCGTCATGGCCTACGAAAAACAGTTCGACCATGTGGAACTGGAGCGTCTGGCCGTCACGGAAGAAGAAATGGACGAGGCTGAACGTCTAGTGTCGCCCGAACTGAAGGATGCTTTACGCTTGGCGCACGACAATATAGGGAAGTTCCACGCTTCCCAACGCTTTGAAACGACGAAGGTGGAAGTCCGTCCCGGGGTGACTTGTTGGCAGAAAGCCGTTCCCATAGAACGGGTGGGGCTTTACATTCCCGGAGGGACGGCACCGCTTTTCTCCACGGTGCTGATGCTGGCCACACCGGCCAAGATTGCCGGATGCCGTGAAATCGTGCTCTGCACGCCGCCGGGACGTGACGGCAAGGTGCATCCCGCCATCCTTTGCGCAGCCCGTGTGGCCGGAGTGAGCCGCATTTTCAAGGCGGGCGGCGTGCAGGCCATCGGTGCCATGGCCTACGGTACGGAAAGCGTGCCCAAGGTGTACAAGATATTCGGCCCCGGCAACCAGTACGTCATGGCTGCCAAGCAGCAAGTGTCGCTTCATGATGTGGCCATCGACATGCCTGCCGGACCTTCGGAAGTGGCGGTATTGGCCGATGCCGGTTCCAATCCGGTGTTCGTGGCGGCCGACTTGCTTTCGCAGGCCGAGCATGGCGTGGACAGCCAGGTCTTGTTGGTGACGACCGACGAAGCTTTGGTCGGCAAGGTACAGGACGAAGTGGAACGCCAGTTGGCTGCCCTTCCGCGCAAGGAAATCGCGGAGCAGGCATTGGCCCACAGCAAACTCGTCGTGGTGCGTGATATGGACGAGGCGTTGGAACTGACCAACCGCTACGCGCCCGAACATCTGATTATCGAAACGGCCGATTACATGCAGGCCGCCGAACGGGTGGTCAATGCAGGCAGCGTGTTCCTCGGTTCTTATACGCCGGAGAGTGCGGGGGATTATGCTTCGGGTACGAACCATACGTTGCCCACCAACGGTTATGCCACGGCTTATAGCGGTGTCAACTTGGATAGTTACCACCGTAAGATTACGTTTCAGGAACTTACGCCGCAGGGGGTCCGTGCCATCGGTCCGGCCGTGGAACTCATGGCGGCGGGCGAGCATCTCGATGCACACCGCAACGCCATGACCGTAAGATTGGAATCCATTAAAACCGAAATGAAATGAGCATGAAACCTTTGCAAAAACTGGTGCGCCCGAACATCTGGGCGCTGAAGCCGTACAGTTCGGCCCGTGACGAATACAAGGGTGCGGCGGCTTCCGTCTTTCTCGATGCGAACGAGAATCCTTATAATGCCCCGTACAACCGCTATCCCGACCCTTTGCAACTGGAGGTGAAAGAGTTGCTGGCTCCCGTCAAAGGCGTGAAGCCCGGACAAATCTTCCTCGGCAACGGCAGTGACGAAGCCATCGACTTGGCATTCCGGATTTTCTGCGAACCGAAGACGGACAACGTGGTGGCGATAGCTCCTACTTACGGTATGTATAAAGTGTGTGCGGACATCAACGACGTGGCCTATCGCCCCGTATTGTTGGACGACGGTTTCCGGTTGGATGCTGGCAAATTGTTGGCTGCTGCGGACGAACACACGAAACTGATATTCCTTTGTTCGCCGAACAACCCTTCGGGAAACGACTTGGAACGGGAGGAAATCGTCAAGGTGCTTGAGCGTTTTCCGGGGATGGTGGTCATCGACGAAGCCTACGCCGACTTTTCCGAACAGAAACCGTTCCGCGAAGAACTGGAGACATATCCGAACCTCATCGTGCTCAACACGTTTTCCAAGGCATGGGGGAGCGCGGCCATCCGCTTGGGCATGGCCTTTGCTTCCGAAGAGGTCATCTCTTTGTTTAATAAGGTGAAGTACCCTTACAACGTGAACCAACTGACCCAGCGTCAAGCCGTGGAGATATTGAAGAAGCGTTTCGATGTGGACAAGTGGGTGAAGACGTTGCTGCGCGAACGCGGGCAGGTCATGGCAGCCTTTGCCGAACTGGATATCTGCGAGAAGATTTATCCGACGAATGCCAATTTCTTTCTGGCGAAAGTCAAAGGAGCCGATGCGATATACGCCTATTTGGTGAAGAACGGCATTATCGTGCGCAACCGTTCGAGAGTGGAACTTTGCGGCGATTGCCTGCGCGTGACCATCGGTACGCCGCAGGAGGACAACAGCCTGTTGGGCGCCTTGCGTTCTTACAAACCGGAGACGATAAAATGAACATCATGAAAAAAGCCTTGTTTATAGACCGCGACGGCACTTTGATAAAAGAGCCGGCGGACGAGCAGATAGACGCGTTCGAGAAACTGGCGTTCGTGCCAGGCGTGATGCGCAATCTGGCATTTATCCGCCAGAAACTGGATTACGAGTTTGTCATGGTGTCCAACCAAGACGGGTTGGGCACGGATGCCTTCCTCGAAGATACCTTTTGGCCGGTGCACAATCTGATGATGCGTACCTTGGAGGGAGAGGGCGTGACGTTCGATGACGTGTTGATAGACCGCAGTTTCCCAGAAGAAAATTTGCCCACGCGCAAGCCGGGTACGGCCATGTTAGGACGTTACACTTCGGGCGGTTACGACATGGAGGCCTGTTGGGTCATCGGCGACCGCGAGACGGACGCGCAGTTGGCCCTGAACCTCGGTTGCCGCGCCTTGATCCTGAAGGAGAAGGACGAGGATTCTTTTTCGGACGAGCGCATCCGCTACGTGGACAGTTGGGACCGCATTGCCGAAATCCTTTTTGCCGGAGAACGTAAAGCCCGTGTGCGCCGCACGACCAAGGAGACCGACATCGAGGTACGCTTGGATTTGGACGGCAGCGGCCGGTGTGATATCCGTACGGGATTGGGATTCTTCGACCACATGCTGGAGCAAATCGGCAAGCATGGCGGAATGGATCTGTATATCCGCACGGAAGGGGACTTGCAGGTGGACGAACACCACACGATAGAGGATACGGCCCTGGCTTTGGGTGAGTGCCTGTTGCGTGCTTTGGGCGACAAGCGCGGCATCGAGCGTTACGGTTATTGTCTGCCCATGGACGACTGCCTGTGCAGCGTGGCCCTCGATTTCGGCGGACGGCCTTGGTTGGTGTGGGATGCCGAATTCCGTCGCGAGAAAGTGGGCGAGATGCCCACCGAGATGTTCCTCCATTTTTTCAAGAGCCTGAGCGACGCGGCGCGGATGAACTTGAACATCAAGGCCGAAGGCGTGAACGAGCACCATAAGATAGAGGGAATTTTCAAGGCTCTGGCCCGGAGCCTCAAGATGGCGGTACGGCGCGACATCTATCATTACGAGCTGCCTTCGAGCAAGGGAGTCCTTTGACGTGAAGTTAGTATCCTTTACAGAAAGGACGGGGTTGCGGAAGGTGTGACGCTGTCCTGCTGAGAACGGAAAATCATTTGGCGCAGAACGGAAAATCAATCGGCTGAGATTGATTTTCCGTTCTGCGGTTGTTTTTGTGAGTTTGTATAGTGTTGGTTATGAATGTGTTATTGGTTTATGGTTTTTTCTTGGAGAGGAAGCAGGTGCTATTGGTTTTTGTTGACAAAATCAAAAAGTTCAGATAAAAAGTCCCCAAACGTAGTGGTTTGTTGAGTTATTTATGTATTTTTGTATCATCTTGTGAATTAATCTAATAAAATAAACCCCATGAAAAAGAAACAGATTTTGTTTTTTGCTTGCTGCTTGGCTTTAGGAAGCAGCACAATGGATTTGTGTGCCCAACGGACGATGGACAAACTGGGACGCGGCCTTGTGGCCACTGTCACCCAAAGCGGAAGTGGAAACTTCGTGAGTTGGCGTGTGTTGGGCGAGGAGTACTACGATGTGGCTTACAACCTTTATGCCAACGGTGAGTTGGTGGCCAAAGGGCTGTCTGCGAGTAACTATGTCCATACGGGAGGAACGGCCGAAACCCGATATACGGTGGCTCCCGTGGTGAAAGGCAAGGAGGGGGAACAGTGTGACCCCGTCAAACGTTTCAAGGAATTCAGTTTCTATTCCCTTACAGGACAGAATACAGGCTTCCTTAGAGTGCCGGGCGCGGAAATGAAAGGACGTAACGGCGAGGACCTGACGGAAAACTATATGTTCAACGATGCCGTGTTGGCCGATGTCGATGGCGACGGGATGCCGGAGATTATCGCCAAGCGTCTTTATACGGGTACGCCCGGAGTGGCGGACGTGGCCAACACTTCGGCTTACAACCGCATCGAGGTGTACAACATCAAGGGAGAACGGCTGTGGTACATCGACATCGGCCCGAACATGCAGTCGGGACCCGATGAACAGTTCGATGCCGTAGCTTTCGACTGGGATGGTGACGGCAAGGCAGAGGTGTTGATGCGTGGGGCTGACAACATGATTGTCCATCATCCGGACGGTACGGTCACGGAGGTGGGCAATATGTCCCATGATATCCGTAGGATTAACAATACCCAATATTCCATGCCCGACAATGAATATTTGCTCTACATGGAGGGAGCCACGGGCAAGTTGTACGAAATCGGTGAAAACGGCGAGAAATGGATGCCTTACCCTTGCAAACGGCTGGAACCGGGCGAGACGGACTGGACGGCAGCCTGGGGCGACGGCACGGGGCATCGTGCCACCAAGCACTATTTCGGTGCGCCTTATCTGGACGGCCGGCATCCTTCCATTTTCGTCGGACGCGGTTGCTACACGCGTCACAAGTTTTATACTTTCGACGTAGACCCTGCTACGCATAAGCTGACGGAACGTTGGAATTGGGTATGTAGTGTGGGAGGTCCGTGGTTCGGACAAGGTTACCACAACTTCGGCGTGGCCGATGTGGACATGGACGGACGGGATGAAATCGTGTTCGGTTCAATGATAATCGATGATAATGGAAAGGGATTGAGTACTACCGGCCTCGGGCATGGCGACGCCCAACATTGTACCGATTTGGATCCTTACCGCTTCGGACAGGAGATGTTTGCCTGCAACGAAAGTTCCCCGGCCATGAACTACCGGAATGCCACCACGTCGGAACTGTATTACCGTTTGCAAAGTACCAGTGACGACGGGCGTGCGTTGGCCGGCAAGTTCTATAAGGATTATCCGGGTTGCCAAGGGGCAAGCAGCCAGTCGGGCGTCATCAGCCTCACGGCAGACAAGCCGTTGCCCGATGTCGCGGGATGGGACTTGAATTTCCGTATCTATTGGGACGGCGACCTTTGCGAGGAGGTGCTCAACAGTCCCGGAACGGCGCGCCAGCCCAAAATCGACAAACCCGGAGTGGGGCGTATCTTCTTGGGGAACGGTACCATGAACAATGGGACTAAAAACAACCCATGCGTCACGGGTGACCTCTTCGGTGACTGGCGAGAGGAACTGCTCGTACGCGACGGGAAAGACTTGCTGATTTATACGACCAACTACCCGACGGATTTCCGTATCCCCACTCTCTGGCACGATCATCAATACCGGCAGGGCATGGTGTGGGAAACCATCGGTTACAACCAGCCTCCCCACTTGAGTTATTTCTTGGGCGAACTGGAGGGCATCACCGTGGCTCCGCCGCCGCTCACCACGGAAGGGCGTACGCAGATTGCGAATGGGGGCAATATTACTACGGCACACAACGGTAGCCAGGTGCTTGTGTTCGACAATGCGGACACGCAAGTGGCAGTGGAGTCCGGTGCCGAACCATGGGTGGCTGTGTTCAACGTGCCTTCGTGGGTGAAAGGAACGGCACCGAGCGATTGTACCACGAAAGACGTGCCTATCGATTATGACTATTATACTTGTACGGTGACGGGTAGCGGGTTCAGTGGGGCCACACGCTTGGTCAAGCAGGGCGAAGGTACATTGGTGCTGCCGGACGTGGAGATGACCCATCGCGGCAATACGGATGTGTGGAACGGGACGCTCGTTTTCAACGGGACGATGAAACAGTCCTCCCTTTGGCTTAACCGTCATACGTCGCTCCGTTCTGCCGGTACTTTCCGTAGCGTCAAGGCGGACTATAATGCCACGGTCTATCCGGGCGGTGACGGACAGATCGGCACCCTTACGGCAGACTCCGCGACGCTGGGTTTCGGTTCGCGCGTGGTCTTTGATTTGAAGAATGACTTTACTTCCGACCGTCTCGATGCTAAGGTGCTTACCATCGAAACGAAGTCGTGGAAATACGGGCCGAAGTATTTGGCGCCGGTATTTGAGTTCCGGGGCGAGGATGTGCAGCCCGGACGTTATCCGATAGGCACGGCGGCTATGGTCAAGGGTGAACTTTCCAGTATCCTCATCGAGGGTATCAGTTCGCAAATGAGTGCCCGGTTGGTGTTGGAAGACGGTACGCTGTATCTTGCCCTAAGTGACGTGCGTGCTGCATCCGATGTGGTTTGGAACGGTTTGAACAGTAATATTTGGGACTTTGGCCAAAGCGAGAATTTCACCTTGGCAGAAGAGGCCAGACCCGTATTTTTCGTGACGGGCGACAGGGTTTTGTTCGACGATACGGCCGAACGCAGGAGCGTGAGCCTTTCCGGCAGTATAGAGGCTGAAAGTGTCACTGTGGACAATACTTTGAATTATGCTTTCAGCGGGACGGGTGCCCTTGCGGGCCATACGGCATTGGTGAAACGCGGCAGCGGTATGCTGACCATCAGTAACGACAATACGTATACGGGCGGTACGCGTATCAGTGGCGGTACGGTATCGGTGAATATGTTGAGCAACTCCACACGGGCTTACGGAGGTCTGGGCGGAGTGGTGGAATCGGCCGACCTCTTTGTCATAGAGAACGGTGCCACGTTGCGGACTACGGAGACTGTTACCCAAGGCTCTCCCATGAAGATGGAAGGCGAAGATGGCGGCTGCGTTGAGAATCTCAAGGATTTCATCATCGAAACCCCGGTGGAGGGTACGCTGCTCACCAAGAAAGGAGAAGGATGGATGAAACTGAACACGGCCTGTCCTTCGTTGGAACGCCTTGCCCTCAATGGAGGTACCGTGCAGTGTGTGGCTTGCGACAAACCTGCACAGACGGTAGAATTCATGTCCGGTACGCTGTATGAAAATACAGGTTCAAGTTATGCCATTCATGTGCCGGAAGGCGGTAGCGGTACGTGGTCGTTGGCCAACCGTTCGACTTATACCAATAAGATAACGGGCGAAGGTACGCTTACGATATACTGTGCAGTGGAACACGGTAATGGTTGGTTTGCCACCCGCACGCCGGTGGCTGTCAATTTGGCCCAGTTTACAGGGACAATCAATGCCACGGCAGACATGGCTGACACTTATCCGCGTTTTACGCTCAATACGTCCTCGGGTATGCCGGACGGAACGCTTAATATCACCGAAGGAGTAACTGTGCAAAACACCGGGCGGACTTTCCGTATTGGGAAACTGGCCGGAAAAGGTGCGTTGGGCGGTTATGCTTCTTTTGCCAATGACGGGGCTACGGGTGTCAACACGTGGCAGGTGGGATGTGACGATGATTTCACTTGGGCCGGAACCGTAACAGCCAATTCTAAATTTGAGAAAGTGGGCAGCGGCAAGATGACGGTCAGTGGAGTATGGGACAATACGGGCGAAGTGGCCGTGAAGGAAGGTACGCTTTGCCTGAATGACCGCTCGGCAGAAAATGCTATGCTGGGAAGCGGAGAACTCTCGGTTGAGGACGGTGCGGTGTTGTGCGGCTTGGGTAAATTGGGTAATGCTTCGGTCACGGTGGAACGTGGTGGACGCTTGTATTCCGGAACGCGTGAGGGGGCTTCTTCCGGATCGTTGGATTTCTCTGGCAAGAGGCTTACGGTCAGTGCCGGTGGGGAGGTAATGTTCAATGTGGCCTCCAAAGTACGCTGTACGACCTTGGAAGGAATAAGTTCGTTCTCCCTGCGCGGTACGCTGAAAGTGTCGGTACGTGAAGGGCTCGAACTGGAAGCCGGTGATGAGTTCCAACTGTGGGTCGCAAACCGGACGGCACTTTCATCTGCCTGCACGTTGGATTTGGATAGCCCCGGAGAGGGTTTGGAATGGGACACTTCTGCATTGGAGAACGGAATCTTGAAGGTGAAAACTGCGACGGGTATTACGGGGGTGGTTTCTGGTGAACCGGTAGATTGCGTGGTTTATACGTTGGATGGAGCACGTGCGGGGAGTTTTACCTGCATGCCGTCGGAGGTCGGGGAGTATATGGAAAGGAATGGATTCAGGTCTGGTATGTACATGGTTAAGATGACCCAAGGTCAGCGGACGGAGAGCCGTAAGGTGACTGTCGACTGACAGGCCATGCCGCACGGCTTTCAGCTGTGCGGCATAGCATTCTTTAACATAGAATTAAGGGAAATATGCTGTAATGATTACAAATATGAACGTTTTTATCCGTATCTTTGAATCGTTAGAAACATTATAGGTTTAAATTCAAAATTTAAAAAAGTTATGGGAAAGAGTATTAAGGGTACACGTACGGAAAAGAACCTGATGGTTTCTTTTGCCGGAGAGTCTCAGGCCAGAATGAGATACACTTACTTTGCCAGTGCGGCAAAGAAAGAGGGTTATGAACAGATTGCAGCTATATTTACGGAAACGGCCGATCAGGAAAAAGAGCATGCAAAACGTATGTTCAAGTGGTTGGAAGGCGGCATGGTAGAGATTACGGCCAGTTATCCGGCCGGTGTCATCGGAACCACCATGGAGAACCTGAAGGCTGCGGCTGCCGGAGAACACGAAGAGTGGTCATTGGATTATCCTAAGTTTGCGGACATTGCAGACGAAGAAGGTTTTCCTGCCATTGCTGCGATGTACCGTATGATTTCTGTGGCGGAAAAAGGCCACGAAGAGCGTTACTTGGCATTGTTGAAGAACCTGGAGGAATTCAAGGTGTTCGTGAAGGACGGAGAGACGGTATGGCAGTGCCGCAACTGCGGTTATATCCATGTGGGTAAAGAAGCACCGCAGACCTGTCCGGCTTGCTTGCATCCGCAGGCTTACTTCGAAGTGAAGAAGGAGAACTATTGATCGTTTGCCATATTTTTACGGTGGACGAAGGCGGCTTTCCGGTTCTTTCCTGATAAATGGGTTCAGGGAAGAACCGGATTTTTTATGAAAGGGGATTTTAACATACCTTCTGTTGTGCTTTGCATATATCTATATATCATCATGTTATAAATTTTGTAGTGTACTGTTGGTGTACTAATTAGTTGGATAAATCGAAAGACAAGGCTTAGTTTTTTTGGGGGGGGTAAGAAATGTTAGCTATTTTTATTTGGGTTTATTTTCGATGAAATTCTTGGATTTCTTCGGTTGTCCTACCCTCTGATTCAAAGATTTTTAGTAACTTTGCAGTTGGATAGGCACAGACTATCCACGACATATTGAAAACAAGAGGCATTATGTCTTATTCTTGAATATGCGAAGCCTGAGAAACTTCATTAACAGAAACAAGATTAGGCGTAATAGTCTCCATGCATATAGCGTGGGGCTGTTATTCCCACATCTTTTTCTAAAGGTTTTCTCAGGGCCTGCATATTGAGACGTGGATTGCAGTGCCGCACTTTTAATATATATTTTTGACAAAATGAAGAAGATTATTTTTCTCACTTTCACGGTACTCATTGCAGTGATTTCGAATGCTCAAATAATGCCTACGAGTAAGGTGGAATTACAAATATATTATAAAGATAATATCCTTAAGTTAGATCCTATTGAAGGAATCTACGATGTGGCTGTGAACCAATGGGGAGAAAACGCATTTACTCGTTTCCCTGGAGAATCGACCGAATTAGACCCGGTCATGATATATAAGGACAAAAATGGAAGTTTCAAATGGTATGGAAATGATCAAGTAACAATTAAGAAAGTTTCTTCCAATGTGTATAACTTTAACGTATTTTATTCAGGAAGTAATGTAACCGGAACAACTCGATTTATTCTAAAAGAAGGTAGATTCTTTGAAGCCCCTACATCTATTCCAGACCGACAGTTGAGATATGATATGGGACGAAACTATCAGGCTGGATTTCAAGTTCATTTTGACTATACTTTTTCAAAAACATATCCGTCGGAAGAAATGTATTATAGAGCAAAGGAAGAAGAGCATCGAGTTGCAATAGAAAACAATACGCCAAAACAATGGAGTGGTACAGGTTTTGCTCTGAATGATGGATATATAGTAACCAATTATCATGTTATTGATGGTGCAAAATCTATTTCTATCCAAGGCGTAAAAGGTAATTTCGACACACATTATGCTGTGACAATTGTAGGATGTGATAAAAATAATGATTTAGCCCTTTTGAAAATTTCAGATTCAAATTTCACGGGTTTTGGTCCAATACCATATGCTATTTCGAACACAACATCGGAGGTCGGAGAGGATGTGTTTGTATTGGGGTATCCTCTTACATCGACTATGGGAGACGAAATTAAACTGACAACAGGAATTATAAGTTCTAGGACAGGATTTCAAGGAGATGTGGCATTATATCAAATTTCAGCACCTATTCAACCCGGCAATAGTGGAGGCCCATTATTTGATAAAAAGGGTAATGTCATAGGAATTGTAAGTGCCAAACATTCTGGTGCTGAAAATGTGGGTTATGCTATAAAGACAATGTATCTTAGAAATCTTGTGGAAAGCTGTGCTAATGCGTCCATAATACCAACGAATAATACTATCTCCACATTAGCCTTAACAGGAAAAGTGAAAAAAGAAAAGAGTTTTGTCTTTTTCATAAATTGCTCCAAATAGTGTAAACACGATGTTGGTTAATCATTCAATACTAAAAGAATTCAATGACTTTGATAATCTTTATTCAGTAGAGTTGTGCCAAAGATATAAACATTTGAATCAGTTTAAAATACATTGTTACTCGATAAGTGATTATCAAAATTTAGATGATGCAATTCCGTTGAGTGGATTTGAAAACGATTCCTTTGGATTTGCGATTGATAAAAAAGGTGGTAAGTACTCTTCAACATCAGCATATATAATTTATTTCCCAGAGATATGCCAAAAATTGCAACTTTCTTCTGACGAAATACATGCTTGTATTGCACATGAAATTGGGCATATCATTCATTATTTCAATGAAAGCCTAAAAGGGGCTAGTTCTTTATTGATTGAAATAAAGGCTGATGAAATTGCAAAGATACTTGGAATTTCAGATAATCTCTCTGAGGCATTGTCAAAATTGATTGATTCTGGGCTATATTCAGAGGAACAATGTACTGGCATGGACTATAGAAAAAAGTGGATACAAATGTAAATCAGTCCGACGAGAGAAAGAGGTCTTTCGCTAGGCTGATTCTCATTCAGTAGGTAAGACTAATAGTGTAAGCCTTGCCTTGCTTGGGTTGTGGTTGACGAAAGCCCATCTTTTCAAGGAGTTTACGAGCCATA
>OGOM01001001.1_pt1 | contig 23866 bp, 22 predicted proteins | sample 1552681 | NCBI WGS metagenome assembly OGOM01 (sample SAMEA2580188, study PRJEB22360) | human gut metagenome | biome: human gut; feature: human-associated habitat; material: faeces | place: Denmark | collected 2008/2010 | reverse complement strand
CCGTTGGAGCCAATCCACGTGCCGAGCTCTCGCACTGCAGGCAGAAACGCCGGGTCGTTGCCGACGCTCGCGCCCAGGTATACCGTGATATTCATATTCAGTCCCCCTCGTCGTGACGCGCGTCGCCCGTTCTAGCGTTGGCGTCGGCGATATTCGCGCACACGGCGCGACAGGTCGGCGAGCTCGTCACGATCGAGCTCTTCCAAATGCTCGAGATCGTCCATAAAGCGCGCCATGGTGTCCTTTTGACGCATCTTGATGAGCGTGTTGCAGTAGTTCACCGCCACGCCCGTGAGCATGGCGATGTAGAAGATGCTGATGACGCTCAAAACGACGGTGATAGCGCGGGCAACCGGCGTCTCGGCCGGGATATCACCGAAGCCGATCGTCGATACGGTCTCAAAGCTAAACCAGAGGCCGTCGCCAAACGTGAGGGTCGTGGGCTCGGACAGCCAGACGGCCGTCGAGCACAGCAGATAGAAGACGAGAAACAGGCCCGTGATGCGCGCAAAGCCAGCCTGGCGCAACACGTCAGCAAGCGTCCTCAACTTGTTCATCGCGACCTCTTTTCCCAGACGCCCAATCACATTCGCTCGGTATTGTCCCACGCCTCCCCCGCAAACGGAACTAGTCATTGGGGACGTTCTTAAATGACTAGTCAAACAAGAACGTCCCCAATGACTACCTGACCGTTTAGCGGTGCGGTGGCTGAGTGGGCAGGTTGAGCTGGTATCCTTATGTGATACTGTCTCGACTCGATAGGATTTCATGTGAAACCTTCCGCCATCCTTCGTTTGGCTCTATATCGCACCCTAGCCGTTGCGGTTGCCGTACTCACCGTACTGAGCGCCGTCATGCCTGCCCCCGCCTTTGCCGCCGACTCCGACCACCAGGTCAAGACGGTCCGCGTTGGCTGGCTCGTCAACAACAAAGGCTTCCAGGAAGGCACGCCGGGCGAGCGCCTCTCGGGATGGGGCTACGAGTACCTCCAGACCCTCTCGTATTACACAAAGGGCTGGCAATACGAATACGTTAGCGGCACCTTCTCCGAGCTTATGGACATGCTCGAGGCGGGCGAAATCGACCTCATGCCCAACATCTCGTATTCGGCAGAACGCGAGCAGAAGCTGCTCTTTTCCTCAAATCCCGAGGGCACCGAGCGCTACTATATCTACGCCAGGCCCGACCGCGACGATCTGGCCAAGGGTGACCCTCAGGCGCTCCAAGGCCTCACCATCGGCTGCAACTCTGGCGTTATGCAAACTATCGTCGGCCAGCAGTGGCTCGCCAACGAAGACGTTACCTGCACCTATAAAGAAATCGACACCGGCAGCGCCCTCTTTGAGGCGCTTGCAGACGGCGAGGTCGACGCCGTCATCATGAACGACACCATTTCGTCGCCCGATGCGTCACCCATGTTCTACGTAGGCTCGAGCGACTACTATTTTGCCGTTCCCAAAAGCCGCCCTGACCTGATGAACGACATCAACGCCGCCATGACGACCATCGCCCGCGATAACCCGCGCTATAACGAGGAAGTCAAAACGAGTTACTCGACCCAAAACAGTGGCTCGTCATCGCTCACCGGCACCGAGACCACCTGGCTCAAAGAAAACGGCAATACCATCACGCTCGGCTATCTTAAAAACCAACTTCCCTACTGTACGCAAAATGACGACGGCGAGATGGAAGGGTCGCTCGCCTCGCTTGCAACGACGTTGCACGACAAGTTTGACATTACGGTCAAAACAATCGCACTCTCGAACAACAAGCAAATGATCAAAGCCCTTTCCAACGGAACCATCGATGTCGCCCTGCCGTTGTTTCGCGACTACTGGCTCGCCGAGCAGACAGGGGTCATCCAGTCAAACTCGATGGGAACGGTTTCGCTGACCGCCATTCACAGTGGCAAAAACCTGAACAGCGACCTTAAGAACATCGCTTGTACAAAGAGCACAATCGTTAACCGTTTTGAGCTCGAAAGTCTCTTTCCGAACGCAACGGTAACCGAGTATTCGAATGACGGCGAGGTGCTCAAAGCCCTCGATGAGGGGAAGGCACGTTGCATCATTGTCCCCAGCACGCGCCTGGAAACTCTCCGCGACATCTACGACATCGAGGATTTCGAAACACAGGAACTCACCAACACGGCACAACTATCGTGTTTAATTTCGCGCGGCAAGCCCGAGCTGCTGGGAATCATCAATAAGGGCATCGTCAATGCAGGTGAATCGCTCTCTGCAAACAGCTATTTCCCCACATCGTACTCGGCGCAAGAATCGGATGCGTTCCGACTTCTCTACCGCAACCGCATCGTCATTGCGGCAGTCGTCATCTGCATTTTGCTCACCGGCATCGTCATCCTTGTCTGGTCGCTTTACCGCGCACAGGAGGAACGGCAGAAAGCCGATGCCGCCAACGCCGCCAAAACCGCTTTCCTCACGCGCATGAGCCACGACATCCGCACGCCGCTCAACGGCATCCTGGGCCTTATCGAAATTGAGGAATTGAGAGAAGGCGACATGCAGGTCGCCCGCGAAAGCCGCGCCAAGGCGCGCGTTGCCGCCAATCACCTGCTGTCACTGATTAACGACATCCTCGAGATGGGCAGGATCGAGGAGCGCAAAGTGACGCTCGAGCACGAATCATTCAACCTTAAAGAGCTGTGCGACAATGCGCTCGTACTGTGCAAGCTCCGCGCATCGGACCGCGGCATAATCATGCTCGACACCAGCGAGCCCTACGCTGTCGACCAATATATGATCGGCAGCCCCACCCATATTCGGCAGATCCTTGTCAACCTGCTCGACAACAGCATCAAGTACAACAAGCACGGAGGCACCGTCACGTTCTCATCGACCATCAAGCCGGTCGACGACGAGCACGCCGTGTTTTGCTTTAGCGTCTCGGATACCGGCATTGGTATGACATCCGAGTTTTTGGCACACATTTACGAGCCGTTTGCCCAGGAAGGCGACGATGCGCGCAGCAAGTTCCAAGGAACCGGCATTGGCATGTCTATCGTCAAATCGCTCATCGATATGATGGGCGGCACGATTGAGATTTCGAGTGAGGTTGGCGTGGGGAGTACGTTTGACGTCCGGATTCCGCTCGATATCGACAAGAACCCTCAGATAAAAGAATGTGCAGACACGCAGGTAAGCAGCTGCTCACTCGCCGGCATGAACGTCCTTTTGGCAGAAGATAACGAACTCAATGCCGAGATTGCCCAAGCTCTGCTCGAAAGCGAAGGCATCGTCGTGACTCGCGCCGCCGACGGCAACGAGACAGTCGACCTATACGTTAGCCGTCCCGCCGGCAGCTTCGATGCAATCCTGATGGACATCATGATGCCGGGCATGGACGGCTACGAGGCAACCCGGGCGATCCGCCTGAGCGAAAAGGCCGATGCGGCCGACATCCCCATCATCGCGCTCACCGCCAACGCCTTTGCCGAAGACGCCAAGGCGGCACACGACGCCGGCATGAACGCCCATCTGCCCAAACCGCTCGACTTTAGCAAGCTCAAAAACATACTCGCCTGTATCAAGAAAAACGGGGCTGTTTCGCTATAGTTTGTGCTCAACCACCATGCGCAGTAGAAAGGAAGCCAACGATGTTTAGGCCCTTACGTCGAAAGAAACGCGCCATCACCGACGAGAAAGCGCGCGAACTGCTCGCTACCTGCAAGCGCGGCGTCTTTGCCGTCAACGGCGATGATGGCTACCCCTATGCCATTCCCGTCAACTACTTCTTTGACGCCGAGCACGACAAGATTTATTTCCATGGCGCCAAGGCTGGCCACAAGGTCGATTCACTCAAGCATGATGATAAAGTCTGCTTTACCGTTTACGGCAACGAGTGGTACAAGGACGGCGACTGGGCTCCCTACGTTATGAGTACCGTTGTCTTTGGTCGTTGTCGCCTGGTAGATGAAGCGCCCGCGTTTATCGAGGACAAAGTCCGTCAGCTCGCGCTTAAGTACTACCCTTCTGCCGAAGAAGTCGAGGAGGAGATCGCCAAAGACATAAAGGGCGTCCAACTCTACGAGATTTCGATTGAACATCTTTGCGGAAAGCAGATTCATGAAAAGTAGCGAATGCGGAAAACGCGCTCGCTACCCTCTGCACCCCATGTGCCCACGCATTTTGACGGCGTGGGCACATGGGGCAGCACTCGAATCGAGCGCCCCCTATACCCCAAAAACGTAGCGGTCCAGGCGCTCACACGCCTCCTTTACCCGCGAAAGCGGCAGTGCCAGATTCACGCGGATGTGACAGGGCCCGTGGAACGGGCGGCCGTCCTGATACCCCACGCCCACGCGCGCCCCCTCGTCGAGCAGCCACTGAATATCGCGGCCATGCTCGAGGCACCACTCGGTGCAGTCCAGAAACACCATGTACGTGCCCTGCGGACGCGAATAGCCCACGCCCTCAAAATGCTCGTCCACGTAATCGCAGAAGTAGTCAATGTTGCCCTGGATGACCTGATTGAGCTCATCGACCCACTCGTAGCCCTGCGGCTGGTAGGCGCCGATAAGCGCGTGCATCGAAAGGACGTTCATCTCGTTGTAGTGAGTCTTGTTGGACACGGCGCACACGCGGTCGCGCAGCGTCTCGTTATAGATGATGTGGTAGCTGCCGACCAGGCCCGCCAGGTTGAACGTCTTGCTGGGCGCGTAGAGGGCAACCGTGCGCATGCGGGCATCCTCGCTCACCGACTGCGTCGGGATATGCTTGTGACCCGGCAGGATGATATCGGACCAAATCTCGTCCGAGACCACCACGCAATCATGCTGGCGATAGATGTCCATGGCGCGCTCGATCTCGTCGCGCTCCCATACGCGGCCGCAGGGATTGTGCGGCGAGCAGAACACCGCGGCATGGATATGGTTTTGGGCGAGCTTGCGCTCCATGTCCTCAAAATCCATGCGCCACACGCCCTGGTCGTCGAGCTTAAGCGGGCTGTGGACAATGCGATAGCCCGCGGCTTCGATGGACTTGGTAAAGCCGATGTAGGTAGGGCTATGGACCAGCACCGCATCGCCCGGCTGGACATACGCGCGCAGGGTCGACACGACACCGCCCAGGACACCGTTCTCGTAGCCGATATGCTCCGGGAGCAGGCCTTCGACGCCATTACGGCGGGTCTGCCATTCGATGATGCGCTCGAAGTACTCGTCGCGCGGATCGAAATAGCCGAACATGGGGTGCTGGGCACGCTGAATGATGTACTCCTGGACCGTGGGCACCGTGGCGAAGTTCATGTCCGCCACCCACATGGGAATGCAGTCGAAGCCCTCGTCGGGTGCGTTCGGAGCCATACCGGGGATCTCGCCCCAGGAGTCAACGGCGATGGCATCCATGCCGTGGCGGTCGATAAGCGAGCTAAAGTCGTATTTCATGCTGGGCTCCCGTGCAAAGATGACTGTTTCGATAGGCGTTATTGTCCACCAGCGTGGGCGGTTTTGACATGGGGTTTGGCGCTTAATTTGACGGGTGCGGACGAATGGCTGGTTAGTCTTGCGCGTCGTTGATAGCGGTTACCGTCAGCCTGGTTCCGTCAACGGCAAAAGACACGTCGAGTCCGGCATATGCCAAGTGATAAACACGGTTTGGCTCGTGCTTGCTACCCGCGCGGCGCGGATCTTGGCGAAGAACCTCAACCAAGCCAGAAAGCTTTGTAGGCGGGACCATATCCTGCAGCGCCTGCGGAAACTCGACGTCGAGCTCTTGCCACGGCGCATCCTCGATCCAGCCGCCCGTCGCATCCGGGTGACAGTCGGCAAACGGAATGTAGGGCTTAATGTCATAGATGGGCGTGCCGTCGCGCAGATCGGCCCCCAGCACATGGATGATGGGACCATCGTCGGTAAGCTCAACACGGTCGAGCTTGACGCAGGTGAGGCCGATGGGATTGGGGCGAAACGGACTGCGCGTGGCAAACACGCCCACGCGCTCGGCTCCGCCCAGACGCGGCGGACGCACGGTCTTCGACCACTTGGCGTTGGCACCGGACCTGTCCTGCGTTTTGGCATCGACGGCGATGTCTTCCGCCGTGCCGCCGGGCGTTCCGTTTTCAAAACGCCACAGCAGCCATAGGTGAGAGAAAGAGTCCAGGCCCTCAACCGCTGCATTGGAGGCAAATTCCGGCTCAAAGATGATGCGCCCCTGCAGATGGGGCGCCAAAAAGCTGTTGCGCGGGATGCCGAACTTCTGCGGCAGATCGGTATGTATGTGTGCAATCGGTTCCATGCCGGTCATTGTACGGCATGAAGGTGTGAGGCGTCGTGCGCAATTCTTTGTCGCGGTCCCCCGTCGTGCAACCAACGGTTGCTTGGAAGGGCGTCTGCCGCCGCGTATGCTTAAAGCCATCAACCAGCAGAAAGGAGCCGCTATGGCCTTCGCAGAAAAGCTCATTGCTGTCCGTCGCGCCTATCACCTAACTCAGGAGCAGCTCGCCGCCAGGCTCTTCGTCACACGCCAAGCCGTCAGTCGTTGGGAGCGCGGCGAGGTCACACCGGGCATCGACATGATGAAGCTCATTGCCGCCGTGACCGGCGAGCCACTGTCTCATCTGCTCGAAATGCCCGAGTACTATTGTCAGAGCTGCGGTATGATACTCACACCCGACGACTGCGGCACCGATGCTGCGGGCACCGCGACCGATCATTACTGCAAGTGGTGCTACGACCACGGCAAGTACACCTACGACACTTCGATGGAGGCAATGATCGAGGATTGTGCCCCGCGCCTGGCACAAAACACCGGTATGTCGCTCGACGAAGCTGTCTCGCTCATGGGCGCCGTGCTGCCGCAACTGGAACGCTGGCGCGCCGTGCAAGAAAACGAGGAGCGCTACGGCGCCGAAGCGCGGGCGCGCTATGGCGATGAGGCTATCGATGCAGCAAACGAAACGTTACTGGATATGGATCCTCAGACATGGAACGACATGAAGGAACTTGAACGCGCTATTCTGGGCCAGCTCTCGATTGCCATGAGCGACGGCGAACCGGATGGAAGCGAGGCTCGCAAGCTTGTCGCGATGCATCGTCGCTGGATTGCTCTCAACTGGGGATGCGAGCCCCAAGACGAGGCGTACTTGGGCCTCGCCCACGGCTATCTTGCCGACCAGCGCTTTGTTGACTACTACGACAAGCCCTGCGGCACCGGCGCCACGGCGTTTCTAGTCCAGACGATCGAGTCGTCGTCGGCTCACGCATAGACCGCAGCGGCTTTGGGTATTTCAATCGAAACCTCAACCGATTGGAGACACCATGGCTACTGATCATGAACTCGTGCTCTACGTTATGACTGGCTGCCCGTATTGCATAAAGGTCAAGCGCTTTTTGGCCGATAACGACGTGACCATTCCCGAGCGCAATATCTCGACCGATTCCGATGCCGAGCAGACGCTCATCGCCGTCGGCGGAAAGCGCCAGGTTCCCTGTCTGTTCATCGACGGCAAGCCACTCTACGAGTCGAGCGACATCATCACCTGGGCACAGAAAAACCTCCTCTAGCACTCATTGGGGACGTACTTAAATGAGTAGGTAGGAATTCAGCTTCTCAAATTTATAGAACATACGTTTGCTTTTATGCTATACTCGCCTCAAGGCATGAGACGAGTCGAGAGCTCCTGCGGAGGTCCCCAATGACACGCTGGAGCGAGCTCGGTAAGTAAGATCGGTGGTTACCGCACTCGCCCATCTCAGACAGGCTGCGCTCCTGTTCGCCGTCGCCATCAAAGAACGGCACTCACAACCAAACGTTTCCGTTATCCGTGAGTCACACAGGAGTGCATCGTTATGGCAAAAAAGATTCCAACCTTTACGTCCGACATCGTTTCGAGCGCCTGCTCAGATATCAGCGGAATCGTTGAAGCCAAGAGCCTTAATCAAAAGGGTATCGATCATGAAACTTCGCTTGAGGGGGCATTGCTCATCGGGCGCCGCCTCGAACAAGAGACCGCCGGATACCCCGTTACCAACCTCAAAGGATTGCTCTCCCCTGTCGGCGGCCGTCTACACAAGCATTATGGTCCCCGCTTAGGACAATCCTATCTCACACGCTGCATTAAGTTCGCTCGCGCCGTTCCCAAAGACGTGCCACCTAGATCAGAGCTTGGCCTAACTCACTATGAGTCACTCGCTCGCATTACAAACGAGTACCTGCGTCTGGAGCTCATGAACGTCGCGGCCGACAACAGATGGTCCTCATCACGCGTCGCGCTTCACGCCAGATACCAAAGCCCACAAGATGCTCCAAGCAACAGGGAATTCCGCGAGCTCATAGCGAACCAGGAAGTTTGGCGCTTTGCACGCGCTTATACAGATGCTTGCGGAATCATCTCGCTTGAGAAGTTTGTTGAGCTTTACAATTCTTGCGCTCCCAAACCAGTCTCGATATTCGAAGTAAATGAAACCATTTGGAAAATCAGAGACGAGTCGGGGCGCATCGACAACCCCTGTATGTTATCCAGAGACGGAGAGCTGTACCTCATAACGCCGGAACTTGATGACACAGTCGAAAACAACCCTTATTACTACGACGACTACGGATATTCTTATCGAAAATATAAACGCCATAGCGAGTACACCGAGGAAATGCGTTCGTTACGCGAGCGACGTGTTCAGAGCAGGAGGGCGGCCATATTCGCTGCTCATAAACAGCATCCAATCAAAAAACTCGATTATGAGGACGTTGTCTGCGGATATGCCACCTACACACGGTTTGTTAACAATCTCAAACTGGATATCTTGAAGGATTCCAAGCTGAGTGCCGCGAGCCTTCACGCAAGAGAGGACGAATTCGATTTCATTATGGCAAAGCTCTTGCGCTCTATTGGTCTCAACGGCATGCCGACAGTGCAACAAATTAACGAAGATGCCGAATTTCTATTGATCGTCGTACGGCCCAATTTTTATGAACAAGCGAAGATAAACAAGGTCTCCAAACTCCTCTCGATAATCTATGAGAACACTCCCCTCTGGGAGTTCAACGGCCGCTCGCATACCGAACTAAGAAATGAAGAAGCGGTAGAGCCTCTCGTGCCAACTATGCAACCAACAGTCCAACCAAAGCAGGCTGCTTAACCATATTAACTGCTTGTATTTTTGTCTACAAAACTGTATACATAAAGAGAGGTCCCTATGGAGCTCATCGCAATCCACCCCCATGCCCTCAAACATGGGCTGACAGAGACGGATATTACCTGCGCTTGGAACTCCGCTTTCGCATGGTTTAGGCGTGATCTTGAAAATGGAGGCATCGATTACGTTCTCGTTGGACTTGATGGAAAAAACCGCCTCATGGAGCTCATTGCTCGATGTTGCCCCGACCGAGATGGTTACATCATTTACCACGCCCTTGTCCCTCCTACGCGCAAGGTGCTCAGGGAAATCGGAATCGATCGATAGGAGGCGCTATGGACGCTAAACAGCTCGAAAAGATGATGGGGTTTGCTCCCGGTGAGCTAGAAAAAGCCGCAGCGGCATACGAAAAAGATGAGTGGCCGAAGGGCCACACCGTCAAGTTGGGAAGGCCGCCGATTTCCGATGAACCAAGCGTTGTTTTATCGGCACGTGTGGGCGAATCGGTTCTTGAAGCATTTGACGCAAAGGCAAAGCGCCATGGGCAAACGCGCACGGAGCGACTCAGGGAACTCATTACACTCGATGCAATGATTGCCTAGTCCCCTGCCGAACCAAACATGTACGTCAGCATCCAAAAACGATATTTTTCGACATCCTTGGATGCTGGCGTACAGTTTTTTGCATGGGTCCGGCACAGGCGATCCGTTCTTCTCCGTCCCCAAGGGATCATTTAGCCACAAAAGCGGGCGATGGGCGCAAGCTGCTGCTCGCGAAAGACACGGTCGACAGCGGCACGGTATTCATCGACCTTTTTGGTCTTGCGTACGAGTTTGTGAACGGTCGCGGGATCGGCGAAGGCGCATTTGGCGTAGAACCACCACTCCTTCATGCGAAAGACCGCGTTGCCCCCAATCTCGTCCGCATAGGCCGCAAACAGCATGTCATGGAAGCGTTGCAGCTCAGCGGCGGTAGCGGCAGGGTCGCCCTTAACCATGCGAGCCAGCGCGGGATTCGCAAGCAAGCCGCGCCCCAACATTACGTGGCGTGTTCCGGGATAGGCCTTCACCAGTGCATCCATGTCCTCAAGATCAAAGATGTCGCCGTTATAGGCCACGGGGAACGGCGCCCGTTCCAGCGTCTCGCCGTAAAACTCCTTGCGCGGCGAGCCCGTATAGCGGTCCTTTTGCACGCGCGGATGCACGATCAGCTCTGCCAGCGGCATGCGGCAATACAGATCGAGCACACGCTCATACTCGTCATCGCGTTCCAACCCCAGCCTGGTTTTTACCGATACCGGTAACGGCGAGCGCTCGCACACATCGCCCAAGAATGCCTCGAGCTCGTCGAGATTACGCAAGAAACCCGAGCCCTTGCCCTTGGCAACAACCGTTCCCGAGGGACAACCCAGGTTGAGATTGACCTCGCGGTAGCCCATGTCGGCGAGCACCTGTGCCGCCCATACAAACTCGTCCGCATTCTTGGACATCAGCTGAGGCACTACGTTGAGCCCCTGGTTATTGGCAGGATCAATCTCCTTAAACGCCTTGCCGCCAAAGCGGTTTCCCACCCGCGGCGGCGGCAAAAACGGCGTGTAATAACAATCGAGCGCACCGAAGCACTCCGCATGCACGCGACGGAACACATGCCCGGTAATCCCCTCCATAGGGGCCAGCGATAAATACATCAACATCCATTCTCAAATCAATGTGACAAAGGGACTGTCCCTTTGTCACATGCATTATGCCTTGTCCTTGAGGCCACCCACAAGGCGGAGGCGGTTACATGGCGTTAACTACCCCTCCAGCAGTCGCTGCGCAACGATTGCCAATAACACGCTGTTGATCACTATGTTTGAACAGCGCACACCCTCTACTCATTTATACTCAAGAGCGTGTGCGCTTCGCCCCCGAAAAACGATGAGAGTCGAGGACCCTATGCAGCAGCTCACCGAACAAGAACGTAAGCGCATCCAGCGATACTGCATCTATCCCAAGATTGCCGGCACAGCGCTTGCCATGGCGTTTGTGCTGCCTTTTTTGATCATTCCCTTCGAAATGATTGACGATATCGTCTTCCATCATGAAAGCTTCCAGGAGACGGGCATGATGACCGCCTTGGCGCTCACCGTCGTCGAGCTCGCCATCTTCTGCTACTGCGCGCTCGCGCCGCGCTTTGGCATGCGCGGCAAGCAGTGGAAAGAAATGCAGCACCGACTCGTCGTCGAGCAGGCTGAGAAAGACCACTCGGCACAAATCGCAGGTGTTATCGGTACGCAGGCCGCCGCGCGCCTGCTCAAGAACAGCGACAACGAGACCGCACGCAACCTGGGCGGCGCGGCAGAAGTCGCCGCCGCCCTAGGGGCCGGCGCCATGCGGGCTGCCGTAGGCGCCGTCGCCACCGCGGCAGACGTGCTTGCCGAAAGCTTTGCCAACGCAAAAGCCATGTCAGAGGCCTGTGGCGTGCCTATCCCCCGTGCAAAAAAGTGGATCGTCGCGCTTGTGGCACTGCCCCTCGCAATCGTGTGCGGTGCCTATATCCCGCAGCTGGCGCAGGGAAACATCGAGATGCAACAGAACGCCGCGGCCGCGGCCGAGCAGATCGCCATCGCCCGCAAGGCATTAGAGCCCGCATGCGAGTACGTGTCCGCCGATGACCCCTACGAGCGATATCAAGATTACGGCTATCATGTCCGCGGCTATCTGCACGAAGGCGACTCCGACGCCCAGAAGACCTATACGTATCTGGACTTTGACAACAAGGGGACGCTCAAGGAAGTGAGCTACGCGGCAGAGGTCGACCCCAGCGCGAGCCTCGAGGATAACCTTGCCCACATCGAACGCGAGCTTGACGAGCTTTCCTCTGCCGTTCAAACCGTTGACGTCAAGACGGTGAGCCCCGAGCTCTTGGCACCGCAGAAACTCCCCGAAGAGTTTAGGCAGGCATTTTTGAACGGCTCACTCTACGAGAGAATCTCTATCAGGACGAGTGACGACCTCATCAAAACGTATTACTCGTTTGATACGGATCCCGAGGACGAGTTTGACGAGTACACCCATCCAAGCGTCCGTATTACGCTGATGGGCAAAATAAACTAGAAGGCGCGGGAAGGGGCCACCCCTTCCCGCGCCTTTTCATCCAATGTGACAAAGGGGCAGTCCCTTTGTCACATTATTCGGAGCGTAGGGCTTCCACAGGGTCTTTCTTGGATGCGCTGCGGGCCGGCAGCAGGCCGGCAACGACCGTCAGCAACACCGAAATCACAATGAGCATCAGCGCATCCTGCGCGGGCAGACTCATCAGATTGGGGACCTGCTTGGCGGCAAGTGCCCAGGCATTAACCGGAAAACTCACGGCCACCACGACGACAATGGCAAAGACGCCGGCAATGAGGCCTTCGATAAAGGTCTCGGCATTAAATACGTTGGCCACGTTGCGCTTTGACGCGCCGATCGCGCGCAGGATGCCAATCTCCTTTTTGCGCTCCAGTACGCTGATGTAGGTGATGATGCCGATCATGATGGAGCTCACGACCAGGCTGATGCTCACGAATGCGATGAGCACCAAGCTGATGGTGTTCACGATGTCGGTCACCGAACCCATGATGATACCCATGTAGTCGGTGTACGAGATTGCCTGTTCATCGTGGCCGGCAGCTTTGACCTGCTTGTTGTACGCATCGATGTGATCGAGCACGCGCTCCTTGGCCTCAAAGTCGCGCGGGAAAATCTTAACCGAGATGGGGTCTGCCTCATCCGCATAGCCCAGCGTGGTCAGATTGTTATCGTAGGTGAGCTTCGACGCCTTGGCATAGCTCATCATGAGCGAACTCAGGTCCTCGGCGTCCATGTTGAAGTGGATAGCATGAGCAAAGGCACTCGCATCCACGTGCATGGCGCTCGCCAGGTTGGCAAAACTCGAAGACATCTGCGTCGCCATCTGGTCCATGAGCCCTGCCGCGCCCGCCTTGAGCTGGGACGATACCGTCGACGCTATTTGCTCGCTGATTGCCTTCATCACCTGATCCATAGCCTGCTGCAGATACGGAGCCAGTTGCTTTTGCACATAGTCGGTCATCGCCTGCCGCAGGCGCTCGGCCAGGGCATCGCCGCCGAGCGCTTTGAGCTGGGCCAGGCTTTGCTCATGCGGTTTGGGGGGGGGCGGAGTTTGCCGCGCCTGCCGTATCGTTCTCAAGATACGTCGAGAACGCGGCGGCAAGCTTTGACGCGTCCTTAAGATCATCGGGTGTCAGCTCCTTAAACTGATCAGACCGCAAAAAGCCCTCAAACAGCTGGTTGGCTAGTGTTCCCACCTGCTTCATTTGCTCGGGCGCAAGTTCCAGACCGTCAAAGATACCCGAGAAATCGGGGGCCGGCGCTTTGGCCATGATGTCACTAAAGTCGATGTCCTTACCAACGCCCGAAAGGTCAATGTTCAGCCCGGACAAATCGATACCAGAAAGGTCGACACCGCCCGCCGCGCCCGAGAGCGCAGATGCATCGAACGAGAACGCGCTCTTCAGCGCCGCCTCGTCCACACTGAACATACTGCCCAGATCCACGCCTTGCTTGGCCTCACCTTGCAACTCGTCAAAGGTTTTGTCCGTAAAGACATCCGTCTCGGGGTGGGCAAGCTGCTCCTGCACGATCTGCGAATTGGCGGCGCGTTCCATAAGCTGGCGAGTCAGCGCATGCGTATAGGCAATGCCCGGAGACAACGCGCTCGCGTTGGCGGTCTCGTTCGGTCGCACCACGCCCACAATGTGCACATCAATACCGTCGGCAACTTTGGCCGTCATAAAGTCGGCATCGCCAGACATGTCGGTCCACATGCCGGTCTCTTCGTTTTTGCGATAGGCATCGGCCGGCGACAACACTTTAAACGCCGTGGACAGCGCGTCGTCGTAGGTAAAGTCGCTGCCGGTCTTGGGCGTCTCTACCTTGCCGTCGGCCGTCATGGCGCTGTTTACCAGATCGTTGAGCTCATCGATATCCAGCGCACCGATGCTGTAGAGCGTGTAGTCGCCCACCGTGCCGCGGCTCGAAAGCACCATTACGGCTTCGTTAGCAGACGTAGGCCAATGGCCGGCGACGACATCGTACTGGCTGTCGAGCAGGCTCTGGTCGTCGATCATCTCGTTAAAGACCGAGGTTCCCATGGATTCCATGCTCACCGTTGCCGCCGAACTTGCGCCGCCGCTCATGGCCTCGGTCATAGCGTTGGGCACCAGCCGGACAGGCTTCTCATCGCCCTTGCCCGCACGATAGACAACCGGCGTCACGCCATAGCCGTACTGGATAGCATTGACCTCTTTATTGATACCGTCGCCACCGGCATCGAGCCATGCCTTAAAGCTCGTCATATCGTTAGATTTAACGCTCGCAAACATGTCCTTTACGGCTGTGACCACAGGGATCTTGTCGGTTCCCTTAGCTTTGCCACCGGTAGCGTCATCGGACGAGTCCTCGCCCTTGAACGCCTCCTCATCCGCAGTCCCATTCCCGCCCATCATGGACGACAGGTCGTAATCCTGCTTGGAAATCGTAAGCGGGTAGCTCGAGAGCGTGTCCTCCTCGACCTTTTTGATGTAGCCGTTTACGCCGTTGGACAGCGCCAGAATCGCTGCGATGCCAATAATGCCAATCGAACCTGCAAAGGCAGTCATGGCCGTACGGCCCTTCTTGGTCATGAGGTTTCGGGCAGAAAGCCCCAGCGCCGTCACAAAGCTCATCGAGGTTTTGCGCGTGGGCTTGGCCTCGCGACGCGCGGCCTCGGTAGCATCAAAGGGATCTGAATCGTCGGTGATCTTGCCGTCCGCCAGGGTGACGATGCGCGTGGCGTACCTGTATGCCAACTCGGGATTGTGCGTGACCATGATGACCAAACGATCGCGCGCAACATCCTTGAGCAAATCCATGACCTGTACGGATGTCGTTGAGTCCAAGGCGCCGGTCGGCTCGTCAGCCAGCACAATCTCGGGATCGTTGATTAAGGCGCGGGCGATGGCGACGCGCTGCATCTGCCCGCCCGAAAGCTGGCTCGGGCGCTTGTCAACGTGCTCGCCCAGGCCAACTGCCTCGAGCGCCTTGCGCGCACGCTGGCGGCGCTCGGCACGCCCCACGCCCGTGAGCGTAAGCGCCAGCTCCACGTTTTCCAAAATGGTCTGATGCGGAATGAGGTTATAGCTCTGGAACACAAAGCCGATGCGATTGTTACGATAGGCGTCCCAATCGCGGTCGCTGAAGTCCTTGGTCGAGATGCCATCGATCAGCAGATCGCCAGAATCGAAATGGTCGAGTCCACCAATGACGTTGAGCATCGTAGTTTTACCCGAACCCGAGGGACCCAGGATGGCTACAAACTCGTTATCGCGAAAAGACAGGCTTACGCTGTCGAGCGCTACCTGCGTAAACGACTGCGTAACGTACCTTTTGCAAATATCTCTGAGATCCAGCATGGACGGCAACCTCTCTCGCGCGGGCGCGCTCGCCCGCTCCCCCGCCGTTCGCATTCGACGCGTTTGTCCTACTCTATCCTCATTTTTGGCCGGTACCAGTGAGGAATGTAACGAACCGCGCCAAAAAAACGAACGGGATGGCACGCCGCGTGGCGCACCATCCCGCATATAACATCCCCGATGCGACAAAGAGGCTGTCACTTTGTCACATTCCAATGCGCGCTACTTTTCGAGCCCGCACGGCATAACGTTAGCGCTGCCGCGGCGAGCCTCAGTCACGGCTGCAAAGAAGCGATAGCCGCCCGAGAAGTTAAAGCACTCAAAGCCATGCTGCGCCAAAATGCGGCAAGCAATGTAGCTGCGAATGCCGCTCTGGCAAATCACGTAGACCGGCTTGGCCCGGTCGAGCTCGCTCAGGCGATTGCGCAGATCATCGACGGGAATGTTTACGAAACCATCGATATGCCCGCGCTCATACTCCCCTTCCGTACGAACATCGAGCAGCTGCACGCTGCCATCGCGTGGCAAGTTGGGCTCATCCTCCCAATGCCACTGCGCCAGTATGCCGCGATTGAGGTTCTCGATCATAAAGCCCGCCATATTGACGGGATCCTTCGCCGATGAATACGGCGGCGCGTATGCTAGGTCCAAATCCTTAAGCCTATCGCCGCGCATGCCTGCCTGGATGGCAGTCGCCAGAACGTCGATACGCTTGTCCACACCATCGATGCCCACGATTTGCGCACCCAGCAGGCGCAATCCCTGCTTCTCGAAGACAACCTTCATGGTCATGGGCGTTGCACCCGGATAATAACCCGCATGCGAACCGGGCGACAGGACCACGCTGTCGCAGTCAATTCCCGCCGCATGTGCCGCCTTTTCGGATAGTCCCGTGCTTGCCGCCGTCAAGTCGAATACCTTGATAACCGATGAGCCCAACGATCCGAGGTAGCAGCTGTCCATGCCGGCTATGACATCGGCGACGACACGCCCCTGCTTGTTGGCGGGGCCGGCGAGCGAAATGACCGCGTCCTCGCCGGTCACCTGATGCGTGACCTGCACGGCATCGCCCACGGCATACACGTCGGCAGCAGAGGTCTCCATGCGGTCGTTGACCACAATAGCCCCCTTGATGCCCAGTTCGAGCCCCGCCTCTTGCGCCAGATGGCTCTCAGGTGCCACGCCAATGGCAAGCAGCACCATATCGGCTCCGATAGGGTCATCGCCCGCAACATGGGTGACAACGCGGCCATCAACTTCCTCAAAACCTGTCACATCGGCCTTGAGGCGCAGATCGATACCGTGCTCACGCACCTCGGTATGCAAAAGGGTCGCCATGTCGTAATCCAGGTTGTTCATAAGCTGGACGGGACGCTGCAGAAGGGTCACCTGGAGCCCCAGCTCGCACAGATTCTCCGCCGTCTCGACGCCAATGAAGCCGCCGCCGATCACGACGGCACTGCTCGGTCGCCGCTCTCGAACATAGCTGTGAATACGCAGCGTGTCCTCAACGGTGCGTAGGCTAAAGATTTTATCCGAGTCGATGCCCGGCAACGCAGGGCGGATCGGCTTTGCACCCGGCGACAGGATGAGCTTGTCATACGTCTCGACAAATTCCTCGCCCGTCAGCATATTGCGAACCTCGACCGTATGCGAATCGGGATGGATGGCAAACACCTCGTGACTCGTCTTGACCGCAATGCGAAAGCGATCCCAAAAGCCCTTGGGAGACTGCAGCGTCAATGCGCTCTCTTCTTCTATCACGCCGCCAATGTAGTACGGAAGCCCACAATTGGCATACGATACAAAACCCGTGCGCTCAAAGATGACAATTTGGGCCTGCTCGTCGAGTCTGCGCAAACGTGCCGCCGCCGATGCGCCGCCCGCGACGCCTCCAACGATAACCACCTTCATAGCTAACGCACCACCTTTCCCGTGTAGCCGCTTATGCCGCCGATATTCTTGACACTGCCATACCCAGAACGCTTAAGAAAACTCACAGCTTGGTTGCTTCGCGCACCGCTCGGGCAATGCACGAAAAGCTGCGTGCCCTTTCGACGTATACCCATGATGCTACCCCGAAGCAGAAAAAAGAGTCGCTGTTTCCAGCGACTCCCCTTCAGTTGTCTGTCCCACGGACTTACTGTTCGCTCTTCGCGAGTGCCTGATCGATCAGTTTGTTGAGCGCCTCGCGCTGCTCAGCGGAGTTGATGCCGCCCATGATCGGCTCTCCCACAATGTTACCGTTCTGGTCGATCACGTAGGTGGTCGGGAACGAGTACAGGTTGGAGGTGAACTTTCCGGCCTCGCTGTCCGACTTAAACCAGATGTTCTTATACGTCACGCCCTTCTTGGAAAGCACGTCCTTGGCATCGGCCACCTCGTCTTTGTTGCCATCGAGCGTAAAGGAATTAACGCCCACGACCTGGCCGCCCTTCTCGGCAAGCTCCTTGTTGAGCTTCTCCAGATCGCCCAGCTCTCCCACGCACGGCTTGCAGGTGGTAAACCAGAAGTTCATGACGGTGACCTTGTTCTTGGAGAACAGCTCGTCGCTGTTTACATCGTTGCCGTCCAAGTCCTTGCCCTTAAAGCTGGGGAACTTCGTCTCCCCGCTCTCGCCGTTAGTCATGCCTGCGGTCGAGGCATCGACGCTCTCCCCCTCGCCGGGCGTGCTGCCGCATCCGGGGAACTCCTTCTCCAGCGCCATGAGCTTGTCCTCGATCTCCTTGACCTGCTGCGCGCCGGCCTTAAGCGTCTTAAGCTCGTCAGCCGCAAACTGATCCTTGGCGCCCTCGATGGTATCGAGCAAGAAGTCACCGTAGTTCTTGCCGTCCTCAATCATGGGAGTGTCTTTGTTGGCCGCAAGGAACACCTTTTCCCATAGGGCGTTATCGCTCGCAAAGATCTCGTTTTCCTTTTGCAGCAGCTGCTGGTACAGCTCGGCCGCCTCCTCGGCACTCGACGGCTTTTGCGCTATGAGCTCGGCAATCTGCGCATCGCCGCTCGTAGCACCCTTCGCGTCGCCCTTGGGGGCAGAGCACGCCGCGAGAGTCAGCGCCAGCACGGGCAGCATCAACAGAGCTGCAATTTTTGACAGTTTCATGGTTCCTCCGTTTATATCGAAACTTATATAGGTACCTATTTGTTTTCGCAGGCTTGCGTGGACTGCGCGGGTTTGTCGCCCGTCACACCCAGCCCATAGCGAAAGCTAATAGCATCGACGGGGCACGCGCCCACGCATTTGCCGCAACGAATGCACTCGGCATGGTCGGGCGTACGCGTAACGTCCACGTCCATTTGACACACCTTGGCGCACTTGCCGCACGAGACGCATTTGCACTGGTCAACCTGGATCCCCAGCAAAGACACCTTGTTCATGAGCGCATAAAATGCGCCGAGGGGGCAAATCCATTTGCAGAAGGGGCGATAGAACAGCACGCTCAGCACCGCAACCACAATGAGGATCGCGAGCTTCCAGGAAAAGAGCTTTCCCAGCGCGGAGCGGATTCCCACGTTCATGATGGACAGCGGAATCGCGCCCTCGAGCACACCTTGCGGGCAGATGTACTTGCAAAAGAACGGGTCGCCCATACCCACATCGTTAACCACCAAGACGGGCAGCAGCACCACGGCAAACAGCAGCACGGCATACTTGATGTACGTGAGCGGCTTGAGCTTTTTCGTGGAGAGCTTTTTGCTGGGAATCTTATGCAAAAGCTCTTGTAGCCATCCAAACGGGCACAAAAAGCCGCATACAAAACGTCCCAGCAGCACGCCGATCAGAATGAGCGTTCCGGTGACGTAATACGAGAAGCTAAACTTAGACGAGCCCACCACCGACTGAAACGACCCGATGGGGCACGCACCCGAGGCCGCTGGACACGAGTAGCAGTTGAGGCCCGGCACGCAGACGGCTTTGCCCGCTCCCTGGTAGATGCCGCCCTTGGCAAAGTTAGGCAGGTGAATATTGGTCGCAAGCGTCGCCGCCGCCTGAATCAATCCACGAAATCGCGCTAAAAGATGCGATGCAGTGTTTTTTCTTTTATCCAATTCCGATACACTCCAAGCACAGCCTGATTGCCTTGGCCAGCACGGCATCTGCCTCGCCGCGCATAATTCCAAAGCCAACCATGGCTACCCCAACGATCAGCAAAGTCACCTGCGCCACAGGCTTAATCGCTTTGAACAATCTGACCACTCCTTTCGTTTCGCGACCCATTGGACCATACCGACTATAAAATCCGTGTTAAGCGTGAATGATTATGCAAGGAGAACGTTATGCGCATCTTGGTCATCGAGGACGAGCGGGCGCTGTGCGATGCGATCGCACGCAGCCTGCGCAACTTGGCCTATAGCGTCGACTGCTGCTACGACGGGCAGCAGGCCCTCGATCTGCTCGATGTCGAGACCTTTGATCTTGTCGTGCTCGACCTCAATCTCCCCCATGTCGACGGCATGACCGTGCTCAGGCAACTCAGGACAGCTGATTGTGAGACCAAGGTGCTTGTGCTCTCGGCACGTGGCGAGGTCTCCGACAAGGTAGCGGGGCTCGATGCGGGCGCCAACGACTACCTCACCAAGCCGTTTCATCTTGACGAGCTTGCGGCAAGGATTCGCAGCCTTACCCTCAGACGCTTTACACAAAGCGACGTTGTTCTAACCTGTGGATCGCTGAGCTTTGACACCAAGGCGCGCCTCGCCACAGTGGGCGACGAGATCCTGTCCCTCACGCGCAAGGAGACCGGCATCTTGGAATACCTGATGCTTAACCAGGGGCGGCCGGTGAGCCAGGAGGAGCTCATCGACCACGTATGGGACAGCAGCGTCAACAGCTTTAGCAACGCGACCCGCGTGCACATCTCGTCGCTGCGCAAAAAGCTGCGCGGCGCGTTGGGGCACGACCCCATCCGCAACCGAATCGGCGAAGGCTACGTTATGGAGGATGGCAAATGAAGCGGTTGTCGCTGCAGTGGCGCATCACGTTGATGACGGCACTGCTGATATGTTCGACCTGCGTACTTATGAATTGCCTGGTTGGCTACTCCGGCATGCGCTACATGGACTCGATTGGTGCAGAAGCGTCGGCGCACAGCAAGGTGGAGGCGGCCTCGCCCAGCTCATTTGACCCGACAAACAAAGAGCTCGACGACGCGCTGACCATCGTCGTGAACGACGCCCAAGAATCGTTTGGCGCGACGAGCTGGTATATAACTGCGGCGGTGACGCTGCTCGGCGGCGTGCTGGCCTACTTTGTAAGCGGACATGCGCTGCGGCCGTTGCGCTTCTTTGCGACGCAAGTCGAGAGCGTGCGGCCCGACAACCTCGCCGACACAAAAATCAGCGAGGACGTGCCCTCTGAACTCAGGCGCTGCAGCGCGTCGTTTAACGACATGATTGCCCGCCTTGACGAGGGATTTTCCGCACAAAGACAGTTTACGGGCAATGCGGCGCACGAGCTGCGCACGCCACTTGCGCTCATGCAGGCCCAGGTCGAGCTGTTTTGCGCCGAGCACCCCGACGTCGACGCCGATACAGCGAGCCTGCTCGGGCTGCTGCAGGAGCAGACCGAGCGAATGACGCACATGACAAAGACCCTGCTCGAGATGAGCGAGCTGCGCAGTGTCCCTTGCAACGATGTGATTGACCTAGCGCCGATGATCGAAGAAGTGCTCACGGACCTGGCACCCCTTGCCGAGCAAAAAGACATCACGCTTACAAGTGAGGGCGACGCGCAAACGATCGGCAGCGACACGCTGATCTATCGGTTGCTGTTCAACTTGACCGAAAACGCCATACGCTATAGCGCGCCCAACTCGACCGTGCAAATCAACGCCTGCGCCGAAGGCGACCGCGTGCTGCTACGCGTGCGCGACCAGGGGCCGGGCATTCCCGAGCAATACCAGACGAGCATCTTTCAGCCCTTCTATCGCGTCGACAAATCGCGCAGCAGGGCATACGGCGGCGTGGGGCTGGGGCTTGCGCTGGTCTGGGAGATCGCCGCACTTCACGGCGGCTCCATCGAGGTCGAAAAGAGCTCGGAGCGCGGAACGACCATGCTCGTGACTCTTCCCACTCGCGCACTCGGCTCATTAAAATAACGAACGGGATGGCACGCCGCGTGGCGTACCATCCCGCACATAATATCGAGGATGTGACAAAGGGACTGTCCCTTTGTCACATCTGCTAGTTCTCGTCGCCTACCAGCTGAGTTAGCTTACTCCCACTCGACCGTGCCGACGGGCTTCGGCGTGAGGTCGTAGCACACTCGGCAGATGCCGGGAACCTCGGCGGTGACGCGAGCGGTAATACGCTTGAGCAGCGCCCAGTCGAGCTCGGGCACCTCGGCGGTCATGACGTCAACGGTGTTGATGCAGCGGATGATGCAGGGCCAGTCGTAGGCGCGCTTACCCTCGCGCACGCCGGTGGCGCGGAAGTCGGGCACGACGGCAAAATACTGCCAGATGGTCAGACCTGCCTTGTCGATCTCCTCGCGCACGATGGCGTCGGCTTCGCGCAGCGCCTCAAGACGGTCGCGGGTGATGGCGCCAAGGCAGCGGACGCCCAGGCCAGGACCGGGGAACGGCTGACGCTCAACCATGTTCTCGGGCAGGCCGAGCTCGCGGCCCACGACGCGCACCTCGTCCTTGTACAGCAGCTTGACGGGCTCGCAGAGCTCAAACTGCAGGTCATCGGGCAGGCCGCCCACGTTGTGGTGAGCCTTCACGCCATCCTGGGACTCCAGGATGTCGGGATAGATGGTGCCCTGGGCGAGGAAGCTAACCTCGTCGCCAACCTTGCGGGCCTCCTCCTCGAACACGCGAATGAACTCGGCGCCGATAATCTTACGCTTGGCCTCGGGCTCCTCGACGTCCACGAGCTTATCCAGGAAGCGATCAGTCGCGTCAACATAGACCAGGTTGGCGTCCATCTGGTTCTTGAAGACGTCGACGACCTGCTCGCTCTCGCCCTTGCGCATCAGGCCGTGGTTCACGTGCACGCAGATGAGTTGCTTGCCGATGGCCTTGATGAGCAAGGCCGCGACAACCGAGCTGTCAACGCCGCCCGAAAGGGCCAGCAGGACCTTCTTGTCGCCGATCTGCTCGCGGATTGCAGCGACCTGCTCTTCGATGAACGCCTGGGCAAGTTCGGGAGTGGTGATACGCACCATGTCGTCGGGACGCTTGTTGGGATCCATGCAGAGCTCCTTTTCGGTTCGATGGGAATGCGTTACACGTATGCAAACGCACCGTCACATGACCTCATTATATGCAGAACGAGATGCGTTTCCCATCGCTGCGACAGAGCTTTTTACAGGGGTGGTATTTTTTCCTAATGTCGAGGTCAGCTAGGCTTCGGTAGCCACCTTGGGAGCATCGCCAATAGACTCTTCCTTTATACGTTCGGCACAATCGTAGGCGATACCCACAAATTCAAGTCCCGAGCAACAGGAGTACAATTGCTGCTATTGTTGCCAGCTGTTGGGAGATGGAAGATGGACTGCGATGGCTACCCATGCGTTCCCATGCCGTTGATGTGCACTGCCTTTGTGCCGGGGCAGATGGACGCTGCGGTTGCAGGCATTTCCGACCCCGATTCGCGCGCCATTGCCACGGCAGAAGCGCTGTACTTTCGCGGACAGGCCACCCTTGCTGCCAAGACGGCGCGCCCCTATCTTGACGCCACCGATCCCGCACTGCGCTATTCCGCATGCTTTATCTGCGGATACGCCAGTCTGTCGCTCAACCGTATCGCCGACGCCCGCCGGTGCCTTGCGGGCATCCTCGATACGCCAACTGACGAGGAATCGCCCGCCGTCCACGCCACACATATCCTGTTCGCCTCGGCCGCGAGCGTCCTGCTGCACTTGCCTTCCCCGTATTCTGCCGAAGAGTTTTATCCGCTTGCGGCGCATCTGCCCGAAGGCCTGCGCTTGTTCGCCAGCTACGTGATGGCGCATGCCCTGTACCTGCGCGGCGAATATGGCCGCAGTCTGGGCATGGCGGAAAACGCCCTAATTATGAAACAGGGAAGCTATCCCATCTCGGAACTGTTCCTGCACCTGGCAGCTTCCATGGCATACATGAGTCTCAAAGACGTCGACGCCGCAAAAGCGCATTTTGGCGCCGCTTGGGACATTGCGCGCCCCGACGGCCTCATCGAGCTCATCGGCGAGCACCACGGCCTTTTACAGGGGCTCATCGAGGCGTGCCTAAAAACGCAATACCCTGACGATTTCGCGCGCATCATCGAGATCACGTACCGCTTCAGCTACGGCTGGGGGGGGCGCCCCACACCCCAACCCGGCGCGCCAAATTGAT
>OGOM01000993.1_pt1 | contig 23949 bp, 20 predicted proteins | sample 1552681 | NCBI WGS metagenome assembly OGOM01 (sample SAMEA2580188, study PRJEB22360) | human gut metagenome | biome: human gut; feature: human-associated habitat; material: faeces | place: Denmark | collected 2008/2010 | reverse complement strand
ATAATGGCAAAGAAAAAATACATACCAGAAAGTGCCGGAACCCTTCAGACAGACACAGTAACTTTCGGTGCCATGACATTTGCCGTAATATTCATAGTGGCAGCCCTGTCGTTCTTCCCTGTCCATGCATTGAGCACTATCGCAGAACACCTAAGTTTATAACAATTTAAACAAGCAAAAATGAAAGACAATAAATCTGCTTCTCTCTTTCAGAAAGAGCAAGTTATAGAAAGCATAAAACAGTCATTCGTGAAGCTGAATCCACGGATAATGATAAAAAATCCTATCATGTTTACCGTTGAGGTCTGCACGACAATAATGTTCTTAGTGATGCTGTATTCACTGACCAACAGTTCACAAGGCTCATTCATTTACAACCTATGGGTCTTTGTCATACTATTTGCAACTTTACTCTTTGCCAACTTTGCCGAGGCAATAGCAGAAGCAAGGGGCAAGGCGCAGGCAGACAGTCTTCGCAAGACAAGAGAAGAAACTCCGGCAAAATTAGTAGACGGAAATAAAATTAAAGAAATAAGCAGTTCACAGCTAAAGAAAGGCGATGTCTTTATATGTTCTGCAGGTGACACAATTCCCGCAGACGGTGAGATAATAGAAGGTCTTGCCTCTATTGACGAAAGTGCCATAACAGGAGAGTCTGCCCCTGTTATACGCGAAGCTGGAGGAGATAAAAGTTCTGTAACAGGTGGAACAAAAGTATTGTCCGACCGGATCAAAGTACTTGTAACGGCTAAGGCCGGTGAAAGTTTTCTCGATAAAATGATAGCATTAGTTGAAGGAGCTTCGCGTCAGAAGACACCCAACGAGATAGCACTAACAATACTTCTGGCTGCCTTCACGCTTGTTTTCGTCATCGTTTGCGTAACTCTTAAGCCTTTTGCCGACTATACAGGTACGATAATAACAATAGCTTCGTTTCTGTCACTCTTCGTCTGCCTTATTCCAACAACTATCGGCGGACTTCTCTCTGCAATAGGAATAGCGGGAATGGATCGCGCCCTACGTGCCAATGTCATAACAAAGTCAGGAAAAGCAGTAGAGACGGCCGGAGATATAGACACATTGCTTCTTGACAAGACAGGAACAATAACAATAGGCAACCGCAAAGCAACAAGATTCTACCCTGCCAAAGACATGGAAGAACATGAGTTTGTTAAGATCTGCATGCTGTCTTCTGTTGCTGACGACACTCCTGAAGGAAAATCCATTATTGAACTCGGACGTGAGTCTGGCATAAGAGTCCGCAGCCTCAACACAGAAGGAGCACACATGATAAAATTCACTGCCGAGACAAAAAGTTCCGGCATAAATCTGAGCGACGGAACAAAAATACGCAAAGGCGCATACGAGGCTATACGCAATATGGCTGTAGCTGCAGGATATAGCTTCCCTGAAGAAACAAAAGAAATCATCCGGGCAATATCAAACAATGGCGGCACCCCACTTGTTGTAAGTGTGAACCACCGTATTGCAGGTGTCATAGAACTTCAAGACATTATCAAACCAGGAATACAAGAACGTTTCCAACGGTTAAGGAAAATGGGAGTCAAGACAGTAATGGTAACAGGAGACAACCCTCTTACGGCAAAATATATAGCAGAAAAGGCCGGTGTAGACGACTTTATAGCCGAAGCTAAGCCGGAAGACAAGATGGAGTACATAAAGAAAGAGCAGGCTGCAGGAAAGCTTGTAGCAATGATGGGCGACGGAACCAACGATGCCCCTGCACTTGCCCAGGCAAATGTTGGAGTCGCGATGAACAGCGGCACACAAGCGGCAAAAGAAGCAGGCAATATGGTTGACCTTGACAACGACCCTACAAAACTTATTGAGATAGTGGAAATAGGAAAACAGCTCCTCATGACGAGAGGCACGTTAACAACATTCTCGATAGCCAACGACGTTGCCAAATATTTTGCAATAGTCCCCGCTCTGTTCATGCTGTCTATCCCACAGCTCAACGCACTTAACATAATGGGGCTGCATAGTCCTGAAAGTGCTATTCTATCAGCAGTAATATTCAATGCTATAATTATCCCTATCCTGATACCCTTAGCATTAAGAGGTGTAAAATACAAGCCTATCGGAGCATCTGCCCTCCTTCGCCAGAACCTGTTAATTTATGGTCTGGGAGGTATCATTGCACCATTTGTCGGCATCAAATTAATTGACTTATTTGTAAGTCTGTTCTTTTAACCTAAAAATAAGAAGAGATGAAAAATTTTATAAAATCGTTAAGACTGACTTTAGTTTTCTGCATATTCTTTTCAGTTTTCTATGTATTGGTATTATGGCTTTTCGCCCAATTAGCAAGCCCCAACAAAGGCAATGCGGAAATTGCCGTTGTCAACGGAAAGGTTGTTGGAGCAGCAAATGTCGGTCAGATGTTCACAAAAGACATATATTTTTGGGGACGCCCGTCTATGGCGGGAAACGGCTATGATGCCACAAGCTCTGCCGGCAGCAACAAGGGGCCGGCAAATGATGAATATCTCAATGAAATAAAAGTAAGAATAGATACATTTCTTATCCACCATCCATATCTCAGCCGTAAAGACGTCCCGGCTGAGATGGTAACGGCAAGCGCGTCTGGCCTGGATCCGGACATAACCCCTCAATGTGCATATATCCAAATAAAACGTGTAGCAAAAGCCAGAAAAATGGATGAGAATAAAATAACTGAAATTGTGAACAAATCTATCGAAAAACCATTTCTAGGACTATTCGGTACAGAAAAAATCAACGTACTAAAGCTCAACATCGCACTGGATGAAGCCAACAATACAAAATAATGACATCCATGCAACAACCCTGTGCAAGGAATACTATAATTATCTGACATTATTAAGTATTTTCACCTTGCACAGGGACATAAAGCAATGCCGCAACGTAAGCTCCATAAAGCAGCATGGGCAATGTTAAATAGACCTAATTATTTGGTTTTAAGCAGTAAAGGCACTAACTTTGAATAATATAAAAGAACCGCTATGCATACGCTAAGCAGTGCATATTTCAAGAATACGTGCCACAACTATAGCTGAATTAAAAAAGATCCTGTAAAACTCAACAAATGACGGCAGAAAACAATAATGTACAATACTTTCTAAACCTGATACGCAGGTCGCAAAAAGGAAAGTTCAAGCTATATATAGGCATGATAGCCGGCGTAGGCAAGACATATAGGATGCTGCAAGAGGCTCATGAACTTATCAGCAATGGTGTCGATGTAAAAATAGGCTATATTGAGACACACGAACGCCATGAAACACAAGCCCTGTTACACGACATTCCTGTAATTCCGCGAAAAAAAATCTTTTACAAGGGAAAAGAACTTGAAGAAATGGATATTGATGCCATTTTACAGATACAGCCAGAAATAGTAATCGTTGACGAACTTGCCCACAGCAATGTGGAAGGATACCGCAACGCAAAACGCTGGGAAGATGTCATGGAATTGCTCGAAGCCGGCATAAACGTCATTTCGGCAGTAAACATACAACACATAGAAAGCCTCAACGACGAGGTGAAAAAAATTGCAGGTATAGAAGTGGGAGAAAGAATACCTGACAAAATTCTTCAAGAGGCAGATGAAGTTGTAAACATAGACCTTACTGCAGACGAACTTATTACGCGCCTAAAAGCCGGAAACATTTATCCAAAAGAAAAGGTGCCCGTTGCACTCACACATTTCTTTAAGACCGAAAACATATTGCAGTTACGTGAACTTGCCCTAAAAGAAGTGGCTTTCACCGTTGGACAGAAAGTTGAAAACGAGATTTTCACCGGAAATACTCAAGCTCACAGAAAAAAAATTCTTGCATGCATAAGCAGTGCGATAAGTACTCCAAAACTTATAATACACAAGGCATACCGTCTGGCCACACGCTATAATACATCTTTTGTAGCGCTTTATGTTCAAACGCCCAAGGAATCGCCCGACCGCATAGACCTGGCATCACAAAGACATCTCCTGAACCATTTCAAAACTGTTGCCGAACTTGGAGGGACCGTAGAGCAAACCATATCTACAAAAATATGTGATGCCATAATAGACGCCTGCAAAAAACATAACATAACAACAATATGCATGGGACAACCTGCATTCAAATTGCCTGAAGCATACATAAACATCACCACATACAGAAAATTCCTGAGATCTCTGAAAGAACTAAAAATCGATTTATTAATAATATCTTAAATATTTAAGACATGGACTTTAATATAAAAACCAGGCTAACTGCCTCATTAGGCATTCTTGTGGGAATAATAATCATACTTGTTATTCTCTCTGTCGTATATCTCCCGATGCTGACAATGGCCGAGCCTACAAGTCAGGCAGCCAAAGTAGGACTGCCCAATGCGCTTGTATGGGTGGCCACTACCGGAACCGTGGCTATTGCCATAGGACTATGGATGCTGTTCCGTGTCCCGTCTATAATAAATGCTCCAATAAAAGAAATTACCAACGGCATAAAAGAAATTGCCAACCACAACTATGACGTAACTTTAAATCTGGCCGGAGGCAAAGAGGCAAACGAAATATCTGAAAGCTTCAACCGCATGGCCAACAGACTGAGAGACTATCATAGCAGCACATACTCACAGCTCATGTCGTCAAAAAAATATCTTGAAACAATCATAAACTCAATAAGCGAGCCTATCATCGGACTCGACAACGATCTTAACATCCTGTTCATAAGCAAGGATGCACTCAACGTACTAAACTTAAAGATGGAAAACACTATAAACAAGCCGGCTCAGGAAATTGCGCTGAACAATGACCTGCTCAGGCGCCTATTAGTAGGACTTAAAGAAAATGAAACGCCGACTGACTCTGCACATAAAAAAGACGAACCGCTAAAAATATATGCCAACAACAAAGAAAGTTACTTTCAGGTAAAATACATGAGCATATGCATGCCTGACAAAGACGGCAAACAGAGTGTAAAGAAAGGTGACGTAATAATGTTGAAAAACATAACTGAACTTCAGAAACTAAACACTGCAAAAACAACATTTATATCTACAATATCTCATGAACTCAAGACTCCGATATCAGCTATTCTGATGAGCCAGCAACTGCTGGAAAACGACAGAATAGGCAAGTTGAACACTGAACAAAAAGACTTGTCTGAAGCAATAAAGGAAAATGCAGAACGGCTGCTAAGCATAACCGGCGAACTGCTCAACATGACACAGGTTGAAAGCGGCAAGCTGCAACTTAAGTTGAAAATAACAAAACCAATCGAACTAATAGAATATGCACTTAAAGCAAACAGGGTGCAGGCCGAGAAATTCGGAATTCACATAGAGGTGGCTTACCCGCAGGAGGACAAGATAAGCAAGCTGTTTGTTGACAGCGAAAAGATAGCATGGGTACTAACAAACCTGCTGTCAAATGCCATAAGATATTCATCAGAAAACGGCAGAGTAATTGTCGGAGCAAAACAGTCTGACAAGAAACATGTTGAATTATATGTTCAGGATTTCGGTAAAGGCATAGATCCAAGATACCACGAAAGCATCTTTGAACATTATTTCCGTGTGCCGGGCACAAAAGTACAGGGAAGTGGACTTGGTCTTGCCATATCACGCGACTTCGTAGAAGCACACGGAGGTACACTAAAAGTAAAAAGCGAGCCTGGCAAAGGCAGTATTTTCACCATGAGTTTAACCGTATAAGGACATAAGACATGAAATATATTCTGGCAATAGACTCGTTTAAGGGCTGCCTTACGTCATACGAAGCCGAAAAGGCAGTCAGCGAAGCCATAACCGACTACGACAGCAGTTCTCAGACAGAACTCATTCCTGTTTCTGACGGAGGCGAAGGCATGCTGAAGGCATTTGCCGGCGCACTAAAAGCAGATATCGTTACAACATCCGTACACGGCCCAATGATGCGGCTCACGGAGGCTGAGTATGGAATAACGGCCGACGGCACGGCAATAATAGAGACGGCTCAGGCATGCGGACTGACGCTGGTAGACGAGGAGGAGCGCAACCCCATGCGCGCCACGTCGTATGGCGTAGGCGAACTGATAGCGTCGGCATTCAAGCGCGGATGCAGAAAGTTTATTGTAGGTCTGGGCGGGAGCGCAACAAGCGATGCGGGCATAGGCATGATGATGGCCATAACCGACAAGCTGGCACCAAGGGGCGGCCACTTTGACGACATTGCCGCAGAACTGCGCGACGGCTGCCGCTTCACTCTTGCTTCTGACGTAACCAATCCGCTCTACGGCCCCGACGGGGCTGCTGCAGTGTTCGGACCGCAGAAAGGGGCAACGCCCGACATGATTAAGATGCTCGACAGCCGCGCAATGAGGTTTGCCGAAATATCGGCTCGCCACTTCGGCTACGACTTGTCCGACAGGCCCGGAGCAGGAGCGGCAGGCGGACTGGGCTATGCCTTCATGCAATATCTCGGAGCAGAGATGAAGGCGGGCGCCGAACTTATGCTCAGCCTGGCCGACTTCGGCAGCCGCATGACCGAAGACTGCTGTGTTATTACGGGCGAGGGGCATGCCGACCGCCAGACGCTAATGGGCAAAATGCCTTATCACGTGATGAAGGCGGCAAAGGCTAAAGGGATGCCGACATGGCTCATTGCCGGAAAAGTGGACGACCGACAGGCGCTGCTTGATGCCGGATTTACGCATGTAGCGGCCGTAACGCCTGACGATGCAGACATAACCGAAGCGATGAAGAAAGACAACGCAAGCAACAACATACGCAACGCCATACGCCTGCTGCTCGAAGAAGCCTCAACCGAGAAACAGGTATAAGTATACAGCCGAAACAATATGACGTGAACAACCATCATCTATAAAGGGCTTGATCAGACTCTTACGGATATGCCCTAAGCATTTTGATATACAGAAAACAAAACGGACAACAGTAATGCGTTATACTGTTGTCCGTTTTGCTTATATCTATATTTTTTACGTTAACATCAGTATAACTCTGTGATTTACATAGCCTTATAACGTAATCACAAGCGATATTCCAATCACATTTCCTATAGGGACGTACCCCAGGTGCGTCCAAATAAAAGCAATATCATCAACATAAAAACATTCTAAGCCGAAAGGCGGACACACCTCGGGAACGTCCCTACGTTTTTGCTCTCCGCCTGTTAATAAATTCCGTTATCCGTTCAACCCTTACTACATTCCGACATGCTTGCTTACAAAGTTTCTCACCTTCCGTTCATATTCATACGGATAGTCGTGATACGACTTTGCGTGGGCACAGCCCGGCGTGAGCCATATGTCGTTATAGCGCAGCGTCTTGTCGGCCTTGTTTTCGTAAGCCGGATTCATGTTGTAGAGCGGAAGCACCATTGCCGACGGCACATAATCGTCAGACGTGCCGTGGATATAGAACATAGGCGTATGCTGCTTGCCCAACTGACTGAGCGGAGACGCCTCGCCGAACGTCCAGCCGTAGCGCAGCTTGCAGAGCAGGCTTGCCACATGAAGCACAGGAAAATCGGGCAGATGGAACTGGTCGCCGAGCTGACGGCTAAACTCGTCCCATACGCTCGTGAAGCCGCAGTCTTCAACAAAACAGCAGATGCCGTCAGGAAGATTCTCGCCCGACACGTTCATCACCGTGGCGGCTCCCATCGACACGCCGTGGAGCACCATGCGTGGCTGATACTTGGTGCTGCGGAACATTCCGCGCGCAACATATATCCAGCGTATTATGTCCTTGCGGTCTTTCCACCCCATCTGTATGTCGTTGCCGTCACTGAGTCCGTGAGCATGCAGGTCTGGCAGCAGTATGTTATACCCCATGCGTTCGTATATACTTGCTATTGGCAGCATGCGTATAGAGCAGTCTTTATATCCGTGAACCAGTATGGCCGTGCGCCCCATTGAGCGCGGATTACACACGAAGATGGCATGATGGCGCTCGCCGTCGAGCGTTGTTATAAAGGTGTCGCGCAGCGCTCCGGCATGTTTCAGACTGTCGAGCCAGGGAGTTGTCCATGGATACTCTTGCCTCATCTGCTTATAAAACGCCGTGGTGTCCCTACGTCCTTCATCGGGCTTCAGGGCATAGTCGAGCATAAACCAGCCGGCGCCGAACGTCAGCAAAACCAATGCGACCACAACCGCAACAGAAATATAGGCAATCTTCTTTTTCTTCATCTGCTCTTTCCTCCTTATTTAAGCTCTGCCTGTGCCCTGCCCCACTTCGTGCAAGCCTCAGCGCCGGGCAGTTGCAATGTTAAACTCACTCACGTTAGACACCACGTTGCCGTTGCCCTGAACGGCATATATGCGGAAACAGGCCGTGCCGTCCTTCAGTTTCTTGCCGCCCTTCACCATTGCCGTATATCTTACGCCCTTGCCCGGCACGATGCGCTCAACGTGTATGCTGTTCGACACGTATATGCGCTTGTTGCCTGTAGTTTCAACCACCATTGGCTGAACGTCATAGACCGTTGAGCCCGACACGTTGTAAATCTCAAATATCACCTTGCTCAGCTCGTCGCCGCTCAGTTTATGGTCCTGATTGTCGTCAACAAAGCGTGCGTTGCGCACCTCAAGCGGCAGCCTGTCGGCCACCTTTGCCGGCGTGCCAATCTCATCATACCGCGCCGACGGCACAACATGTTCCGGATGAGAGGCGGTGTAGTTGCCCGTATAGTCAGAGCCGTTGAAGTCGTAGAGCACATCGTCGCCGCTGTTAGTAGGGTCGAATCCGCTGTCTTCATATCCGCCGCCGTTATTCATATCGTCGTAACTCCGGCTGTCATAGCTGTCATCGTAATGCCTGTCGTAGCCGTCGTTTCCGGCCGTGGCAGCCCGACGGTGCTCGGCATACTTCTGCTCAAACCTTGCGTCTTCATATCGTTGATATTCCTGCTGCTGTTTGTCGGCCTGTGCGCCCAAGGCTCCGCCAACGGCAGCGCCTCCTGCCATGCCCACAAGCGTACCGATGTCGCTGCCGCGCGGTCCGCCTGCAATGCCTCCAATGGCCGATCCGAGCAGCGCGCCGAGCGTTGAACCGGCATAGGCTCCGGTGCCCGCACCTGTGGTGCAGCCCGCCACTATCATTGATGAGCACAAAAGCAATACACATGTTTTTTTCATAAATAACTCTCCTTCCGTTTAAGGTTCTGAACACGGCAGAACTCTGACAATGCCAATTTATAAGTCAGTTCCTGCGTTTTGCGCAGATATATAAGTTTTAAACATTACAAATTTACGGATTATTTTTAATAACGCAACGCTATAACTTCCTAAAAAACATAGGGAAATCCCTAAAATAATTGAAAATGGTGAATTGAGAATGGAAAAACAAAGTTCGGCGCAAGCCAATTATAATTTGCCTTGTTGGTAAAGCACAGTAGTATTAAAGATTCGGTAAAATGAGATTTATAATTCGTATTTGCTGCATTAAAAAGTAATTGGGTTGCCAACAACGTTTAAGCAACCCAATTATGAATTATAAATTGTGAATTATGAATTAAAGTTTGTGTTCCGGCACGATAGCAAAATAAACCAGGTCGTCTGTGCCGTCGTTGAACATGGCGTGAGAGTGTCCCATCGGGCAATAATGCACGTCGCCGGCCTTCACGTTCTCCGTGGTGTCGTCATAGCGGAAATGGCCTACGCCGCTGATTATGTAAACTATCTCACTGTTGTTCTCGTGAGTGTGATAACCGCTTGAAGCTCCCGGCTTCAGTCGGCTCATCATTATTTTATTTGCAGAGTCAACAAAGTTGCGTGTGTCGAGCTGACCATCACCGCCCTTAAAGTTCATTACGGTTTCTTCTTTAATCTTCTCAAAATCAATAATCATACTTTTATTATTTTTATGTTTGTTACTTTTCTGTCTTATGCCAACAACGCCATTAGCTACATGTCATTTATATAAAATGCTCCGTTAAGCCATAAAGCTTATCAGCCGCCTCTTTGGTCATATCCCCATAACAAGGCCGAGGCTTACGGCACTTTTATGAAATACAAAGATACACAAAATCTCTGGAATATCCGCCGATTTGTTGCAGATTAACGCAACAGGATTTGATAATTAGGGAGTTAGAAGAAAAACACAGAAGTTGGGCAGACAGTTGAAAACTGTCTTAAAGCAAATTAAAGCCAAAAAATGGTTTCCGCTGTTCCAAGAGTTGGTGTACATGGAGAAATTTTGTCTTAAAGTCGGTTTCAACGAAAGGCAAATCACCACGCTCATCAGCGGCAAGCCGCTGTTCTACGAGGGCGAACTCTATTCGGAGGAACACAGGCGCAAGTTTAAGACTGAAAGGGCAGGTTTCCAAGTGGTGAAAGACCCGACAGACAAAGCTAAATTTGCGCTTGCCATCAACGGGCAACTGATTGGTGAGTGGTTCAAGGAGCAGTTTGACAAGTTGTCCTCGTCCATTAGGAGGACTGTTACACCGCACTGAAAGGGCAAAGGTTTGGGATTATAAATAATAACAACGGGAGGGTAGCAAGTTTGTGTTTCGGGCAGACCCAAACCGCTTGCAATACTCCCGTTGGTTGAAACGTCACTTTATTTGTGCTCTAATCCTGCTCAAGCTCGCTTGCGTGATGCCTAAATAGGTGGCGATACTTCCCAGCGGCAATCGCTGTAACAAATCAGGCTCTTTCTCCAATAGTTCCTTATACCGTTCCGAAGCGATAGCGGACAACATAGAAATCAGCCGTTCCTCAGTGGCAAGCAACTCCATCTCCGCATAACGCCGCCCCCAATTAGCGATGTGCAAGTCTTCCGAAAACAACTCTTTCAGTTTTTTCCTTTTCAATACATATAAGACGGAATCTTCCATCAGCTCCATTGTTTCATATCCCGGCTCGTCATTTACATAGCCTTTCATAGAAACAAGGGTTGCTCCCTCTTTGCCGACCCAAAAAGTAATTTCCTTCCCGTCCACCGAAGTATAGGCACGTACAATGCCTTGTCTAATGAAAAATATGTCTTTCTCCACCTTGCCGTTTTCCAATACTCGGAATCCTTTGGGATATGAAACTTCCGTCAGGCATTGCCACAACCTGTTCAAAGATGTGTCCGGCATGGCATATCTTTGGTTGATGATTTCCTTTATATCCATAGTTCATTTCTGTTGTCGGTGTGCAAAATTATAAAATAGCATACGGAAACGAGAATAAACAGCTGTTTTTTATCAAATGCAAAATCTGTTTTTGCCAAATGCAAAAAGTTGTTAGGGATTACTTGTTTATTTTTGCGCCCGAATTTAATAAATCATAGGTATGAATTGGATAATCTTATTATTGGCAGGATTGTTTGAGGTGAGCCTCACATTCTGTTTAGGGAAAACGAGAGCGGCATCAGGAGTTGAATTTTATTTGTGGGGAAGCGGTTTCCTTGCCTCTACCGTACTGAGCATGGCTTTGCTTGCCAAAGCGGTACAGACTTTGCCTTTGGGAACTGCGTACGCCATTTGGACGGGAATCGGAGCGATTGGTACGGTTTTGATTGGGATATTCGTTTTCAAGGAACCTGCCACTCCCATCCGGCTTTTCTTCCTCTTCACGCTCATTGCATCCTTGATAGGATTGAAAGTCGTGTCATACTGAAAGGAGGCGACAAATGAAGTATGAATTAAGAGAGAACCAAGGCATTCCGGTACCTCTGCTGGCTCTGATGGCAGTTGCTACCGGACTTTCCGTTGCCAACTGCTACTACAACCAGCCTTTGTTGGGTAGCATAGCAAAAGATTTCGCGGTAAACGACTTTTCTGCTAGCATGGTAGCAACATTGACACAGATAGGCTATGTGACCGGACTTGTGTTTGTCATCCCGCTTGGTGATTTGGTCTCACGAAAGAAGCTGATATTGACCAATTATATCATATCTTCGTGCGCCTTGCTTGCCATAGCCCTTGCCCCGAACATCTATTGGGTGTGGGGCGCATCATTGCTTGCCGGCACATCTTCGGTTATGCCGCAATTTTTCATTCCGTTAGTATCTTACTATTCACTCCCTGCGCACAAGGTGCGCAACGTAGGGATTATACAATCTTGCCTGCTCATAGGCATTCTTGGTTCACGGGTATTCAGTGGCTTTCTGGCTGACGTATGGGGATGGCGTTCCGTCTATTTTGTGGCTTGCTTGTTTATGCTCGGATGCTTCCTGATGATTCACAAGATGCTACCCACGCTGTCTACCTGTTCTCAAGAAAGTTATGCAGGGTTGATGAAATCTTTGTTGCGCCTGCTCTCCCAATACCCGTACTTACGTATCGCATCGATGAGGGCGGCATTGGCTTATGGCTCGTTCTTCGCTTTGTGGAGTTGCCTTGCTTTTCGGATGAAACAGGAACCTTTTTTGCTAGCGACGACATTATCGGAGCACTCGGTTTGTGTGGACTGGCAGGTGCATCCACGGTGGTTTTCATCAGCGGCTACGTCCAAAAATACGGTGCGAGGTTCTTCTCTATTGCCGGAGGATGCGTAGTGTTGGCTGCATGGATACTGGCATTTTGGGGGAATGACAGCTATTTGTGGATAATAATTGCTATCTTGCTGATTGATGCCGGTATGCAATGCATCCATTTGTCGAATCAGACTTGCGTAGTCGCCCTTGACGCATCTGCCATCAATCGTATCAATACCGTTTATATGACCATTTACTTTTTGGGTGGTTCTGCCGGTACATTCGTTTCCGGTCTGTCTTGGCAGCATTACGGGTGGACAGGTGTGGTTTGGACGGGAATCGCTTTTACCGTGGCTTCCTTGCTTGTTAATTGTTTCAAATCCAAAACTGCATAAGGAGGGGTACAAAAAACAAGCAGAAAGAATCATCCCCAATATTCTTTCAGTCTGAATATTTTTGTACTTTTACATCCGTAAGAGTTACCCAGGCAAGTAAAGCAATGCAGGCCACGGCAATTTGAACGGTTGCCAGGGCTTTACCCTGAAATGAGGCAATTCTTCTAACTCTTTTGATTTCTGGTAGGTATATTCATATCACAGATTTACAGAAATTAGCCGTAACACACAAAACTTATTTTCATAAATAACATAATTATACACATTTAGCCGAGTTATCCACAGTAAGTGAAATCATCAACAATAAGCAAAAGCGCAGAATAACGAGCCGTGAAAGATTGCCAGAAAGCCGCATCCTTGAAAACAGGCTAAAAATCGTAACTTTTTCACACTCTTTTCCTTACAAGTACGACTGCATGACAATGATTAAAGGCATTTCATTAACCAATACAACCGCATTTACTTTCAAACTGTTAGTGGCCGGTTTACGACCCGTAACTCGGCCACTTTTAATGCGAAAGTGGGCCACTTTTCACCCGTAAGTCATAGAGTAATTTCAGGTAAGCAAATGACAAGCAATAATGCCGGCAGGCCACGGCCGTATGCAAGACATAACATCACGCACAACTTTACACGAAACATAAACGCCGCAGCAAGGCGCCAAAGACAGATAACCGACACATTTATTAGGCACAAACGCACTGACTTTGCGCAAAAAGATGTAACTTTACGGCGGATTAATCTTAAATTCAGAATATGGAAATAAAGAAATTTATCGAAGAGAACGAGTCGAGATTTCTCGACGAGCTGTTCAGCCTTATACGCATACCGAGCATAAGCTCGCAGAAAAGTCATAAACAGGACATGCTGGCATGCGCCGAACGCTGGCGCCAACTGCTGATAGAGGCCGGTGCCGACAGGGCCGAGGTGATGCCGAGCGACGGCAATCCGCTGGTGTTTGCAGAAAAGCACGTGAGCGACGATGCAAAGACGGTGCTGATATATGCCCACTACGACGTGATGCCGGCTGAACCGCTGGAACTGTGGAAGAGCGAACCGTTTGAGCCGGTGATCAGAGAAGGACATATATGGGCACGCGGTGCCGACGACGACAAGGGGCAAGCCATGATTCAGGCTAAGGCGTTTGAATATATGGTTAAGGAAAAACTGCTTACACACAACGTAAAGTTTATATTTGAGGGTGAAGAGGAAATAGGCTCGCCGAGCCTCAATGCATTTATCAGCAAACATAAAGAGCTGCTCAAGGCTGACGTGATACTGGTGTCAGACACGAGCATGCTTGGTGCCGACCTGCCGTCGCTGACCACAGGACTGCGCGGTCTGGCTTACTGGGAGATTGAGGTTACAGGACCTAACCGCGATCTTCACTCGGGGCACTTCGGCGGAGCCGTGGCCAACCCGATAAACACTCTATGCGAAATGCTCGCCACTGTAGTAGGCAAAGACGGACATATAACAATCCCCCACTTCTACGACGACGTTGAGGATGTGCCGCAGGCTGAGCGCGACATGATACATCAGATTCCGTTTGACGAGAAGAAATATATGGAGGCAATAGGCGTAAACGCACTGAAAGGCGAAGAAGGCTACTCTACGCTGGAGCGCAACAGCTGCCGCCCGTCGTTCGACATCTGCGGCATCTGGGGCGGATACACCGGCGAAGGCGCCAAGACGGTGCTGCCGTCGAAGGCTTACGCCAAGGTGTCGTGCCGTCTTGTGCCTCATCAGCAGCACGAAAAGATATCAAAGCTGTTTGTAGACTACATCAACAGCATTGCGCCCGACTACGTAAAAGTAAAGGTTACGCCCATGCACGGCGGCGAAGGCTACGTGTGCCCGATAGACATGCCGGCATATAAGGCTGCCGAAAAGGGCTTTGAGAAGGCCTTCGGCAAGAAGCCCCTGGCAGTGCGCCGCGGCGGAAGCATACCTATAATAAGCGACTTTGAGCGCATACTGGGCATAAAGACTGTGCTGATGGGCTTCGGTCTTGAGAGCAACGCCATCCACTCGCCCAACGAGAACATGCCGCTCGACATATTCCGCAAGGGTATAGAGGCCGTCATCGAATTCCACAAAAGATATGAATAGGAAATGACACAGCCCCATGCTGCACCGGCATGAAGACAGCAGAAAGCAGAAAAATCCAAATGTCTTGTTGATTGTGTTCAAAAGACATTTGGATTTTCTTTTTTTACTCCCAATAAAATTTAAACAGAACTGAACTAATAATTGACTTTAAGGGTAAAGCAAGTATGTAAAAGATGCATCAGAATGTTTCGCTAAATAACCGAAAAACGTCGGCACGGCACATGGTTGATACACCAGAACGCCATGCCGACTTGGCCCAAACCCGGTAGCCAGACCATTAAGTCAATAGAGTTTATGTATTATTCGTCAAATGAAGGTTGGGCCTAGGTATGAAGAAAACAAATTGATATAAATAAACTTATTCGCATCCTCCTCCAAGGGCGCTGTAAAGATTTACTATGGCTTCGCAGCGGCTATATATGTCTGACACCACGCTAAGACGTGCATTGAGCAGCTCCTGACGGGCCGACAGAAGTTCGATATATGTGGCGTTGCCCGTGCGATAAAGGGCATCAGATGTCTTTAAGGTACGCTCAAGCTCGGCACACTGCTTGCTGTGGCTGTCGAGACTGCGCTGGGCCGACTCTGCCGCATAGAGATAATTGTTCACCTCCAGACCGGCATCAAGCAGTGCCTGCTTATAGCTGAGCAAGGCTATCTGCTCCTCGTCCTTGGCAACACGCAGGTTTGACACCAGCTTGCCGCGGTTGAATATAGGCTGCGTGAGCGAAGCCAAAGCCGAGAGAATCCAGCTGCCGGGATCGGACACTATCTGTCCGGCCGAATTGGTCCAGCCTGCGCTGCCAGAAAGAGTGAGGCTGGGATAGAAAGCCGAACGGGCCTGATTGGTGGAATAATATGCAGCAGCAAGCGTCATCTCGGCCTGCACAACGTCAGGACGCCTTGACAGCAGACGCAGGGGCAAGCCAGCAGACAGGCTGTCGGGCATGCGCTGCCCGTCGAGCGTGCCCCTCTCTATGCGGCGCGACGTAGTGCCAATCAGGGTGCACAACGCATTTTCGGCCTCACGCTGCTGTCTCAGCAGGTCGTTGTATGACGCCTCGAGTTCATAAAGTCCTGCACGTGCCTGTGTCAGCGCGTTTTCGTTTTCTTCGCCTACCTTCAGCAGGGCTTCAATAGTGCGCACCTGCTCGCGCCACACATTAAGGGTAGACAGGCTTATCTCTATCTGGCTGTCAATGGAAAGCAGGGCATAATAGTCTATTGCTATCATGGCAATGAGCTTAGAGCGTACAGCCTGCTGATATGCTTTCTGCTGAAGGAGGGTGGCCTGACTGCTCTTCTTTGCATTACGGAGACTGCCGAACAGGTCGACTTCCCAACTGGCCTCTATGGGCAGTTCGTAGGTCTTTGCGGGCTTGCCGCCGTCGACAGAGCTCAGCGAACCCTGAGGCGACAACGTGAGCGACGGCAGGAAGGCCAGCTTGGCGGCCTTGAGCTGTGCCTCAGCCTGGTCGACACGCAACAGGGCGGTAAGCATGTCGGTGTTGTTGCTCAGTCCGTAGCTGATAAGCTCGCGCAGATGCTCATCCTGAAAGAACTGCTGCCACGGCATGTCGCCCAGCGAGGTGGTGTCGGCCGAGGCAACAGAATCGGCCGACACGTCGCGGTAAAGGCTGTCAACCGGCAGGTTGCCGGGACGCTCATAGGTGCTGTAGATGCGGCAGCCGCTCATCAGCACGCCGCTCAAAATAAACAAAACAAGACTTATATTTTTCATAAACTTCTTTCATTTTTACGTTTACTCATCACCCGCTCTTCAACATACTGGAACACGATGAAGAAGGCCGGCGTTACGAACAGCAGCGCCACCGTGCCGATAACCATTCCTCCGACCACGCCTACACCGAGCGAGCGGTTTCCGTTGGCACCTACGCCTGAGGCGAACATAAGCGGAAGCATGCCGAACACCATCGTAAGAGCTGTCATAAGGATTGGGCGCAGACGAACGGCGGCAGCACTCATGGCAGCCTGAGTGAGCGTCATGCCCGACTTGCGGCGCTCTGTGGCATACTCGGTAACAAGGATGGCCGTCTTGGACAGCAGTCCGATGAGCATGATGAGACCCGTCTGAAGATATATGTTGTTTTCGAGTCCCCACATGCGGGCAAAGAGGAAACTTCCTGCCAGACCGAACGGCACAGACATGATGACGGCCATAGGCACAAACAGACTCTCGTAAAGTGCGCACAATATAAGATAGATGAAGAGCACGCAGATGCAATAGATGATAACGGTGTCGTGCGAACCGGCCATCTGTGCCTCCTCGCGCGTCATGCCGGAATATTCGTAGCCATAGCCCGTGGGCAGTGTGCGTGCAGCCACCTCGGTTACGGCATTGATGACGTCGCCCGAACTGTAGCCGTCGGCCGGCATGCCCTGCACGTTGATGGCCGAGAAGAGGTTGAACCTGGTGAGGGACTCGGAACCATAGGTCTTGCTGAGCTTGACAAACTGGCTGACAGGAGCCATGCCTCCCGTGGTTTTTACATATATGTTGTCGAGCGACTGCATGCTGTTGCGGCTGTCGGAAGGAGCCTGGATAATGACGCGGTAGAGCTTGGTGAAACGGTTGAAGTTAGAGGCATATATGCTTCCGAAGTATCCCGACAGCGTGTTGATGACATCCTGCGTGGTTATGCCGGCACGCTGACACTGGGCCTCGTCTATGTCGACCCTGTACTGCGGGAATTTGGAACTGAACGACGTGTATGCCATCTTTATCTCCGGCCGCTTGTTAAGCTCTGCCAGGAAATCGTCGGTTACCTTACTCAGGGCATCAATGCCCTTGCCGCTGCGGTCTTGTATATAAAGTTCAAAACTGTTACCTGTACCGTAGCCCGATATCATGGGCGGCGAGAACACGAATATGGTTGCGTTCTTGATGTGTGCCGTGCGGCGGTAGATCTCGTTGCTTATGGCGTCAACACTGCTTTCGTCGCCCTTGCGTTCGTCCCAGTGCTTCAGCTTGACGATGAACATACCGTGAGACGAGCCGCTGCCCGAACCCATGCCGAAACCGGCAACCTTGTTGAAGTTCTCTATCTGAGGTATGTCTTTCAGCTCTTTCTCCACCTGTCCCATAATCTCGGCTGTTTCGGCGAGGGTGCTTCCTGCCGGCGCATCGAGACTCACGAAGATTGACCCGGTGTCCTCAGACGGCACAAGACCAGTCTTTGTGGTAGACATAAGATAGAACAGGAGCACGACGACAAAACCAAGCGACGCCCATGCCACCCACTTGCGCTTGACAAAGAACTTTACACCCGACTTGTACTTCTGCACGATGCGGCGGAACGACGAGTCGAACGCCATGCGGAAGCGCGTGGAGAAGCCCGGCTTGCGGCCTTCTATGATTTCTTCGTTCGGACGCAGTATAAGAGCACACAGGGCCGGCGACAGCGTAAGGGCGTTGATGGCAGATATACCAACGGCAACGGCCATTGTTACGCCGAACTGTGTGTAGAATATGCCCGACGTGCCGCCCATGAACGACACCGGAACAAACACCGCCATGAACACGAGTGTTGAAGTTACGATGGCTGATGAAATACCGTTCATGGCGTCAACGGCTGCCTTGTATGGCGAGCGGTAGCCTTCGTCAAAGCGGGTCTGCACGGCCTCGACCACGATTATGGCATCGTCGACAATCGTACCGATGGCAAGCACAAGGGCAAAGAGCGTCAGCAGGTTGATGCTGAAGCCTGCCACATAAAGGGCCGCAAACGTTCCGATGAGCGACACGAAGATGCTTATGGTTGGAATAAGCGTTGAGCGCGGGTTCTGCAAGAACACGTATACTACGAGCACCACAAGGATGATGGCCTCGATGAGCGTCTTAATAACCTCATTGATAGAGGCATCAAGGAAGTTCTTGGTGCTCATAAGCTCTACCACCTCGACATCCTCGGGCAGTGTCTCCTTGAGTTCTTCAAGATATTTGTTTATACTGGTAATTATCTCGTTGGCGTTGGTGCCTGCTGTCTGGTTTATCATGCAGGTCGTACCGGGCGAACCGTTCACAGAGCCGGTGTATGTATAGCTCTGAGAGCCGAGCTCAACCTTGGCTATGTCGCTGAGCCTGACCACGCGGCCGTCGTCGAACGCCTTGATTACGATATTCTCAAATTCTTTTTCCTTTTCAAGGCGTCCGCGATACTTCAGCGTATACTGGTAGACATTTTTTGAGTCTTCGCCTATTGATCCGATTGACGCCTCAATGTTCTGGCTCGACAATGCAGCCTCTACATCTGCCGGTTCAAGCTCATACTGCGCCATGACGTCGGGCTTTAGCCATATGCGCATGGCATAGTCGCCTCCCATGACGTTCACCTCGCCCACGCCTGAAATACGCTGCAGCTGCGGCTTTACGTTAATGTTTAGATAGTTGGTAAGAAAGGTCTCGTCGTAGGTGCCCTTAGGACTGTAAAGGCCGAATATCATAAGCATGCTGCTCTGCCTCTTCATCGTGGTAACACCCACCTTTGTCACTTCGGCAGGAAGCAGCGACGTTGCCGTAGACACCTTGTTCTGCACGTTGACGGCAGCCATGTCGGGGTCGGTGCCCTGCTTGAAATACACTGTAATCTCGGCGCTGCCGGTGTTGCTGGCCGTTGAGGTCATATAGGTCATGTTTTCCACGCCGTTGATGGCTTCCTCCAAGGGCACGATGACGCTCTTCTGCACAGCCTCGGCATTGGCTCCGCTGTAAGTGGTCGACACGCGGATGGTTGGCGGGGCTATGTCGGGATACTGCTCTACGGAAAGGGCATACAGACCTATAAGTCCGGCAACAAGTATCACAACGGATATCACCATCGACAGGATGGGACGGTCGATAAACTTCTGCAGTTTCATAGGCTATTTCTCCTTTTTTGTTCCGGATGACGCCACCACCGTACCATCTTTAAGCAGGCCGGCTCCCTCTGACACTATCACGTCGCCCTTGCGAAGGCCCGACTTTACGATATATTCCTTGCCGTCGTTTATCTCGAACACCTCAATGGGCGTAGACACGGCACGACCGTTGATCACACGATAGGCAAACACCTTGTCCTGAAGCTCGTAGGTTGCTCCCTGCGGTATCACCACACAGTCTTTACACTCGTAAGGCACCACCACATTGGCCTGGCTTCCGCTCATTATCCTGCGCGAGCTGTTGTCGAACACGGCACGCACGCTGACGGTTCCTGTTGTCTTGTCGACAATGCCGCTGAGCACGTCTACCTTACCTTTTTTCTCATACACCGAACCGTCGCTCAGCTCAAGCGACACCTCGGGAAACGACTTGACGGCTTCGTCAAGTGAACCATACTGTGAGGTTAACGAGAGCACCTGCTTGTCGGACAGAGAGAAGTAGGCATATATCACCGAATTGTCGGATACGTGTATCAGCGGCTCTGTCATAGAGGCGTCAACCAGCGCGCCTACACGAAACGACGTCATGCCGGCATAGCCGTCAACGGGACTTTTCACCTCTGTGTAAGACAGGTTGTTGAGCGCGTCGGTAAGTTCGGCACGGGCCTGACTAAGGGCTGCCACCGCACTCTTATAGCTGTTCTGAGCCGTGCGCAACTCAAAATCGGATATCACCTTGTCGGCATACAACGACTGCTTGCCGGCAAGTGTCTGCTTTGCAGTTGCCTCATTGGCTTCTGCCGTGGCCACGGACGCGCGTGCCTTGGCTACAGCAGCACGGTACGGCACCTGGTCGATGACGAACAGCACCTGGCCCTTGCGCACATAGGCACCTTCCTTTACGCATACCTGGGTTATCTTTCCTGAAATCTGCGGACGCACCTCCACATCCTGGCGGCCTTCGGTTACTGCTGAATATTTAAGCGACAGGGTTCTGTCCTCGGCCTTCAGAGTCATCATCGGATAGTCGCCGCCGGCTGCCTGCTGTCCGGACTTGTTGTTACAACCGAACAAAATAGACAGGCAACATAAAATAAAAACATGTCTTAATCTCATACTCATTTTTTATTCTTTGATGTTTCGGGCACAAAATTATCCTGACAAAACGCTTGCTCTTTTGTAAATTTGGAGTAAGAATTTGTTCATTACAGACATCGTTAAGACTAATTTGCAAACGCTATGTCTATTTTGCGCTAAAAATTGTCTAAAAAGGACACTTAATAAGTATATTTGCAAGCACATCTTCATCGGCAGATCCGGCAAATACAGGCTATATGACAAAAGCGCCACGGCAGTCTGCCTCAGATACATAAAAAACTACCGTATGAACATTCACGAACTAATGCCTAAATTTCCGCCTTCGTGCTATATCAAGGAGCAGATATTGCTGGTCAATCCGAACGAGTTTCACCGACTTGAAGGTATCGACATTGACAGCAGCAGGGTATTCATTGTTGTGAGCGAAGGCTGTATTGACATAAATCTAAACGGAAAAAGATGCCACATAGAAAGTTGCTCGTGCATAGACAGCCTTGACACTGTGACCATACGAATAGAGAAATGTGAAAAAGATGCAAGGGCATGGTGCATGCTGGTTACATACACCTTTGCACGAAACTCGCTGAAAAACTTCAAGCCCGTGCCTATTGAGAAACTGCTGCAGACACAGGACATACCCATACACTCTTTCACAAAAGAAGCAATATCGCGAGTGGACACACAGCTAAGTTTTCTGGCTGATGCCATTGCCGCAAAGAATCATTATTATCATAACGAACTGGCTGCCGTGTTCTACAAAAGCATGTGTCTGGAACTGGGCAACGCAATAATGTCGAACGAAACAACCATTGACGACATGCAGCAGGGTTGCAGGCGCAGCGAGGCCGTGGCGCTCGACTTCACCAAGCTCGTGACAAAATATTTCACCAGGCAACATAACATAGACTTTTACGCCCAGGCCCTGAACATGTCGGCAAAGCATCTTACAAGAATAATAAAGAACACAATGGGCAGGACGCCTCATACGGTTATCTGCGACGAGATAACACACGAGGCAATGGCGCTGCTCGACGACGACAGAATGACCATAGGACTTATATCCGAAAAACTAGGTTTCTCGGATCAGGCGGCATTCTGCAAATTCTTCAAAAGGCAAGTGAGCATATCGCCTACTGAATACAGATTGAAAAACAAGAAGTCTGACTAATTGCTGAAGCAAGGTGCGTATTTGTACACAAGCCCAATTCTGCCCATTAGATTCGGCGTTCAATACAACACGTTCCTTGCTTCATCAGATAATTTATCTGCCCGTCTGAGATATAATGTATCTGTCCGAATGCCAAGGCATCTCAAGCAATGATGCTCATGTCCGACACAGACACACTAAAAAACATATCCTAGATTCACAAAAAAGTTACTGTTCTTCAGGCTGATATCATCTTCTGTCTTGTTGATGTTTTTCAGGCCAATTTCATAGCCGAAACCTACATAAGCGTTCTTGGCGGCAATAAGACCTACTCCCATATGCAAGCCGGTGTCATAACGCTCAAGCACTCCGTTGTCTCCGAATGTATCAAGATCATCCATTATTTCGCCAGATATGCCATATGCAAAGTATGGACCTACGTTTACCTGCAACTGGGTATTGCGGTTAAAGTCATATCTGTAAGAGAGCAACAAAGGCAGCTCTATATAGTTTGCGTCTATTCTGTTGTTCTCCCTACCCTTTCCTTTTACACCCTTGGCTGTATATTGCAGTCCGGTCTTTACATAAAGGCTCCTTATTATCGGGATGTGTACATAGGCTCCGGCATTATATTGCAAAGAATATTTCTCGTTTGTGATATCACCCGTAAGCTTCGACATGTTTAAGCCTAACTCTATGCTGAACCGCACGCCATGATCGGCTTTATTTGTTGATAACTGCGGAGGGCTTCCATCATTCTGCGACATCACTGACAGATGTGCAAAGAACGCAATAACAAGAATAAATATCGTCTTCTTCATTTTCGTATAGATTTATGTTTTACCTAAATTGATGCAAATCCATTTCAAGGCGTACCCGCCAGGCAGACATATAGACGGCCAAGGTGCATCGCAGTCACATAACAGCTACATGATTTTATGCAAATGCAACAGGCCTGCAAGCCGTCGAATATAAGGATAGCCGTTGCGGGTATTTCATCTTAAATCATATTCGCCTGTTTTTAATCTCTGTAAAAATCGTTTAAGGTCATAAAAGGTTTCTCTTCATTCACTCGTTGGCATACAGTCATCACCATAAGTTTACGGCTATAAAGATACGAAAAATATTCTAACTCTTATTAATCAGAGTTAGAATATTTTTACACTTTGCGCGATTTTATCATAATCGCTCACCATGATTCTGCCGGATTATCATTTTATATTGAGCAGACTATCGTTTGCCATTTTAAGTCATAGCAGACTACGTCAGAAAAAGAATGACGACAAGAATACCACAAGAACAAATAAGCGGATGAAGGCATCGGTATACCTGTTGAATAGAGTCACAGTCTGTCTTGTACGCGATAAACATTTAACCATGCAATATAAGACAATCTGCTGTCTGCCATGAAAGCGCTAAAAGCATAATCACCTGCGAACATCCACGATGCAAAAGGTGCTGAACGGCAACACAAAAGGTATGCTTTTACCCTATAAAGCATGGCTTTTCACAAGCTGAAAGGGCACAAGTTATACAGATGAACAGCAGCAAGGAAAGTAAAAATTGTTTTATAAAAAACTCGTCACTCATCACATATGCACCTAACTCACAGAATATCAACACATTATGGTGTGACGAGTTGTATTAAAGAAACATCACAACGGCACAGCGGCATACCGGCGTGATGAGTTCACCCTGCAACTCATCACGCCATAAAATATTGTTGCACAAGGCTTTAGACAAGAATGTGACGAGTGACAAGTTTTTAATAAAAACTTTTTATTTCATTATATTAGTTACCTTTTCTAATTTTGGTTGACTTCTAACTGTCTTTTACCTGATTAATGTTGACTTTGGCTTAACCTATATGTCCTTTCCTAAAATTGGTTGACTTCTAACAAGCCATTCCCTGATTAAAGTTGA
>OGOM01000930.1_pt1 | contig 25099 bp, 26 predicted proteins | sample 1552681 | NCBI WGS metagenome assembly OGOM01 (sample SAMEA2580188, study PRJEB22360) | human gut metagenome | biome: human gut; feature: human-associated habitat; material: faeces | place: Denmark | collected 2008/2010 | reverse complement strand
AAGATATTCAAAAAAAATGAAAAAAATTCAAAAAAACACTTGCAATTTATAAAAAAGTGTGGTATACCAACTCTACGACAGCGCTTTCCGCATTCTGGATATCCGCAACAATCTTCTGGAGAATTTCACCGGTTCCAGAAAGCAGATCATTGATCTGGCAGCCTCCACCATTCCTTCTTCTTATCTCCTTCCTGAACTTCTCGCAGGTTTTGGCAGAATGTATCCTGATGTATATTTCCATTCCTGGCAGACAGACAGTTCCGGCGCTATTAACCGTGTACTGGATGGGACCGTAGATCTGGCTTTGACAGGACAGAATACAGGAGACGACAGCTGTGTATTTATTCCCTTCTGTCAGGATAATATGGTGATTGCTACCCCTGTGAATGATCATTATTTAAACTTAAAACAAAAAGAACAACCTGTTGTTTTTCAGGACTTTATCAAGGATCCTGTTATCATCAGGGAAAAAGGCTCCGGAACCAAAAAGGAAATGGATATTTTTCTGGAAAATGCCGGTATTGAACCTTCCAGTCTGAATGTAGTAGCCCGCATGAATGACCTGGAATCAATCAAAAAATCTATTGTAAACGGGCTTGGATTTTCCATTCTTTCTGCCAGATCTGTCGTTGACCTGCAAAAAACAAAGCAGATTCTTCTGTTTCCATTAGAAGAATCTGCTCACAAACGCAGTTTTTATATTGTTTACAGTAAAAACAGAATTCTGAAATCCCATGTACGCCAGTTCATTCACTATGTAAAAGAATACTATCAGACAGTCTGATTAATATTCTGATATTTTTTTGGCATCCAATTTCCCTTCCATGCATAGATAAGCATGAGTACCATTCCTACAGCCCATGAAACAGGATACAGTACATATATAATATCAATGCTGGTAAAATGTGGAACCACAAACTGAATCCACAGAATACGGAACAGGCATAATGCAAGCAGCATCACTACCATGGGAGGTACCGTCTTTCCTGTTCCGCGAATGGTTCCTGCCAGGGAATGCATAATTCCCAGAAGGAAATAGAACGGGCAGAAATATTTCATTGCCTGTGCCCCATAATAGATTACTTCTTTATCACTGCTGAAAATCCCTATGATCGGTCTGGAAAAGGTCAGCAGGAGAATTCCTGTCACGATCGTATAAAGCACGCTCATTCCAAGAGTTACTCTCAATCCTTTCCTGATTCTGTCTGTTTTTCCCGCACCATAGTTCTGACCGGTAAAAGTCGTTGCTGCCATACTAAAACTCATTACCGGCAGAATGTTAAACCCATCTACTTTCAGGTATGCACCAAAACCCGCCATTGCACTGGCTCCGAATCCATTGACACCAGATTGTACCAGTACATTTGAAAAGGAGATTACCGTGTTTTGAATTGCAGTCGGCAGACCTACCTGGATAATCCGTCCTGCCATTGTTCTATCAATGGAAAGTTTCTTCGGATTTATGCGGTAAATATCCGGAACTCTCATCAAAAACCATAATGCAAAAATGCAGGAAAGTACCTGGCTGATATCTGTTGCAATTGCAGCACCCTCGACTCCCATGTGCATTCCGCCGATAAGCCATAAATCCAGAAAAATATTGGAAAACGAAGCTACTGCCAGATACATCAGCGAACGTCTGGAGTTACCTACTGCATTCAGGATCCCCGCTGCCATATTATAGATGACATTAAAAACCAGTCCATAAGAATAAATTCTCAAATACAGAACTGACTGATTCATTACTTCTTCCGGAGTTCTCATCCACCTGAGAATTGCAGGTGAAAATACAATTCCAGCGATAGTAAGAACAATTCCCAGAATAAGCGCAAGCATCAAGGCTGTATGTGCAGAACGCTGAACGCCATTCTCATCTCCTGCTCCATAAAACTGGGATACAATAACTCCCGCACCTGCAGATGCCCCCATACTGAATGCAATCAGCAGACAAATCAGCGACGTACTGGAACCAACTGCAGCCAGTGCATTGCTGCCCACAAAATTTCCTACAATAATTGAGTCCACTGTATTGTACATCTGTTGGAGCAGATTTCCCAGTATCAATGGAATAGAAAACAGAAAGATCTGTCTCCAGATGGTCCCTTCTGTCATGGTACTGATCGATTTTAACTTCACACTCTTACTCTTTTCATATGCTGCCACTCTCATTCCCCCATTCATATATTATTGCTGTTCACAACGCGTCCGGCAGCACCCTTCGGCATTCCTATTATAAAATATTTTATATAAAAATCAAGCCGCCACTATTTATAGCATTGCATTTCCTGTCAGTTTACTGTACAATACTTTTATATTGTAAAGTACGAAACAGGAGGTAATTTATTATGGCTTTTGATATCACACCTTATGTAGATATGTCCCCAAAGAAAGTTCGTGAACTGATCCGCAAGGGAGTTATTGATTTCCCCACTGCAGGAATGTGCCGTGGCTATGCACAGGCAAATATGGATGCCGGCATCAGCAGTATGACTGCCAGCATCAGCATTGTCAGGAATGAAATTCTTTTTCTTTTCATGTAATTAAAGCCTCCTTTTATCGTGCGTTTTCCAATTCTCTCTCAATCCATGTCATGATCACATCGACAAGATACTCCTGCTGCACCTGACTCAATTCCCGGCCGGGTTGTATCTTGTGCCATTTGCGGATGCATTCCCGGCAGCAGGTCGCAGTTGCATGCTGTGCGATGAATACCGGGTGACCGCGCATGGGTGTCTGTTTTCCATCATTTGGGATATATGCAGGAGCCTCCCGTTTTGTAATGAAATCCTCTGCGTGTTTCCGGATCGTATCCAGTCCTTTTTCATGAATATAATCAATATCATTCTGCTTAAGATGAAATCTGCTCCGAAATCTGGAGTTTTCAAGTCTCTCGAACAGTTGCTTGTACCATTCATCCTTTGTCATTAAAACTCACCACTTTCTATGAAAACAGACTCTGCTGTTCATATTCCGTCTGTCGGTTAAGCAGAGTCGGTGTCTGGCGCAGAAGTACAGGCATTTTGTTATTATCAAACCAGTCTGTGATTTGTTCCCTTTCCAAGATTAAAGGCATGCGATCATGGATTTTTTTCATGGAATTATTCGCTGTGGTAGTCAGGATCACAAATCTTCGTTCATTCTCAAACCAGTCACAGAATCCTGCCATATACAGCACAGAGGAATCCGGTCTGGTAAAGGTACTCTTTTCTTTCAGGGAATTCCATTCGTAGAAACCGCCTGCCGGAATCAACAGCCGGTGATATAAGATCCCGTTTTGAAAAGAAGGTTTATCCAAAACAGTTTCTACCCTTGCATTGATGACCAGACCCTTGCTTTTTGACAGGGGATATCCCCATCTGCATATACCCAGTTCCAGTCCGTGTTCTGACTGTCCAATGACTGGTGCGACATCGGTCGGACGGGTATCTCCTTGTGCCAGCCAGATCCTCCCATCTATGTTCTGTACCACTCTGGAAATATCTTCCGTCATACCGGGATCAATGTAATATCTGCTGCACATAGTTCTCTCCTATTTAAGAATTCATGTACTGACAGTACGTTAGACTTGGATGATTTTCCTTAGGGTACTATATTTTGATTTATCTCTGCAGTCAGATCCTACGTACTGAAAAAAGGAGTCCAAATGACTCCTTTTTCTAATGCATATCAATTATTTTTAAAATATCGTATATCCGCCATCTACAGCCAAAGCTGCTCCATGGATGAAACTAGCTTCGTCTGATGCAAGGAATGCAATGGCCTGTGCTACTTCGATAGGTTCTCCAGGACGTTTTGCCGGACTCATTCCAATCTTCATTGTTACCGGATGCTGTGGAATTGCAAGCACACGTGCAATCATATCTGTTGCAATCGGTCCTGGAAGAACAGCATTTATACGCACTCCTGTACGTCCATGATCCAATGACATCTGACGGGTGAGTCCAAGAAGGCCATGTTTAGCAGAAGTGTAAGCAAGCCCTCCGCGGCCAGCTGCGGTTGCTGCCATGGAAGCTACATTGACGATGGTTCCAGCTCCTTGTTTTTCCATAATAGGGATTAGTTTCTTGCAAAGAACAAATGGTGCTGTGAGATTTGTTGCAAGAACAGTGTTCCATTCATCCATTGTGATTTGATCCATATTGGCAGTTGTTCCGCCTACTCCTGCATTATTAACGAGAATGTCTATTTTTCCGTAGGCGTCCAGAGCTGTTTTAACCAGGTTATCAAGACTTTCATCAGATGTCACGTCTGTTTTACAGAAAATTGCTTCTCCTCCGGCTGCCTTGATTTCATTCACACAGCTTTCTCCCAGTTCTTCCTTTGTTCCAACAACTATGACTTTTGCTCCTTCTTTTGCAAAGAGTTCTGCGGTTGCTCTTCCGATTCCTCTTGTTGAACCGGTAATGATTGCTACTTTGTTTTCAAACTTCATGGCAATGCCCTCCTTATCTTCTTCCTGTTTCCATGAATGCTGTTCTGTCATACCGTGCGGTAAGCAGATACGGTGCCAGAACATCTGCGTCAATCTCTTCACATAAATTCAGTTTATGAACCATCAGATCATTTGAGGAATACGCACCTCCAATGACTGTTCTGATTGGAAGTTCTCCCCATGGATCATCAATGGACGATTGTAATTTAATCGCTGCAAAACCAGGCTCCCATGAATGGTAATTGTATTCACAGAGATTCTGAAGCAGAGCACCATTCTGGAAATGTGATTTTCCTTCTTTATCCGGTTCGCGGTCAAGGTGGAAGTAGAAACCACCGCCATATGTCTTTTTACCGGCTTCTGGGAACTGATACAGCATTCCGGTCATTGCGTTATTATATTCACCAATCTTGAGATCAATATTTACAAGTTCAGTACCACGACGGCAGACTTGAGCGGTCACATGATCATTGTTTCGACGGATTACAAATTCAGATCCCAGTTTCTTTGGAATTGATCCATTGTCACGTCCACACTGAACTGCCATTTCTGCACCGGTTCCCCCAAGTACAAGCCCTATTGGATATAATCCAAGCTGTGTTCCATATGTACAGTAAACACCAAGGATTGCTTCATAATAATCATCAGCAAAGGTAGGCTCCTTAACATGGCACACAGATACCGTAACTACAGGCACGGAAAATGGTTTTAACGGTGCAGGCAGAACCTTTGCAATCGCCGCAGGATCGGTGAGGTATGCAAGATATATTCCCTCCTGATTTTTCATAAGAGAGATCTTACCGAAATTAGGCATTTCCTCCGGAGCGGTGATAAAGCTTGGAGTTTTGACAGATGTCTTAAACAATTTCCTTGCTGCTTCAAAACCACTTCTGGATGCAGGAGCAATCGTACCGTCTTTCACAGCATTTCCGATAGCCTGAGCATGGATTCCTTTTTCTTTTAATTCTTCAACAAGATGGTTGTCCGGACGGAAACCAAGTGAAAGAACAACAGCATCTGCAGCGACTTCCACATTTATCTTATCGTTCAATCTTTCAAGAACAACTCCATCTTTTTTGATCTCTTTAAGGGCATGTGCCATCATGAACTGGGCATTGTATTCTTTCAATCTTCCACATACATCTGCAACATTTGTATGATTTGCATTAGGAGCAACTTTGTCAAGCATATCCGCAAGTACAACGGTATTTCCTTCGTGACAGAGATATTCTGCTGTTTCAAGTCCCGTAACACCTGCTCCGATGATCATTACTTTTTTATTCTTCAGTCCGGCTTTTCCGGAAAGAATATCTTCGATTGTATATACATTTTCTCCGGTTATTCCGGGAATAGATCCTGGAATGACAGATTTAGAACCTGTTGCTACAAGCACCGCGTCCGGATTCATTTCTGCAATTTTATCCGCAGTCGCTTCCATATCAAGTTTTAATTCAACTCCAAGTTTCTCAAATTCAACATTATAATAATCGGCAATCCAGCCCATACGTTCTTTGAAAGGAGGCTTCTTTGCAAGGTTTATCGTACCTCCAAGCTCACTCTGGCGGTCAACCAGTGTTACCTTCATGCCGCGTTCAGCAAGTGTTTTAGCAGCGATCATACCACATGGACCGCCACCAACAACTACTACCTTATGTTCCTGAGTGTCATATTCTGCATTTCCATAAAGACGTTCGCGGCATGCACGTGGATTAACTGCACATTCCGCAGGAATACCCGCGCCCATCCATGCATTCAGGCTCTCAAAGCAACGCAGACAGTTGATACATTTACAAATTTCATTCTCTCTTCCTTCAAGTACCTTGAGTCCCCACTGTTCGTCTGCGAGCCAGCTTCTTCCCATGGAGACAAAATCAACAATACCTCCTTCCAGAAAACTCTCAGCTACCTGTGGTTCACGTATGCAGGAAACTCCTATCACTGGAATAGAAACGTGATCTTTTACGGCCTTGATCAGATCTTTTCTCCAACCCTGGGGGAAGGAGATCGGCTCTACACATACACTTCCTGTCTCGTATAAACCAACAGACACATCAATAAAATCAATCCCGCATTTCTCAAGCGCCATTGCAATCTTAACTCCATCCTGGATATGGATATAATCCTCTGTCACTCCTGTTTTATCCAGAAATTCTTCAACGCTTAAACGGACACCGATCGGAAAGTCCGGTCCACACTGTACGCGGATTCCATTTATGATCTCAGTGATCATACGAAGCCTGTTTTCAAAGGAACCACCATACTCATCTTCGCGTTTATTTGTGTAAGGGGAAAGAAACTGTTGTAATAGATACCCATGAGCCGCATGAAGCTCTACTCCATCGCAACCCGCTTTTTTTACTCGTACAGCACCTGAGATAAACTGTTGGATCAAAGCTTTTACTTCTTCTGTTGAAAGAGCCCTTGTTTCTTGCTGAAGATATTTGCACGGTATTGCTGAAGCAGATACTACCGGGCCGCCTGTAAGAGCAGTTACTGTTTCACGTCCAGGGTGATGCAGCTGGATGAATATCTTTGTCCCATATTTATGTACTGTTTCTGCAAGCTTTGCAAGACCTTCGATATGTCTGTCTTTTGAAACAGACAGCTGACGCATCATCCCTGCACCATGCAGATCGTTTACCCTTGCAATCTCCGGAATAATAAGCGCTGCGCCACCAATTGCACGTGCCTCATAGAATGCAATCATGTCTTCCGATGGAGACCCATCCATCTCCGCCAGGCTTGTACCCATCGGTGACATTACAAGTCGGTTTTTAAGTGTAATATTTCCAATTTTTCCCTGTTTAAAAATTTCCTGATACATGTACACCCTCCTTTACTTGCGTCTCTTGATTATTATGGCTTAAAAATAACATTTTCTTTGTTAAAAAAACAACGGCATAAATATAAAAAAGACATTGTATATTTATGCACAATGCACTATAATTAATAATAATCAGCAAAACACTGTACATTATGCACAAAGAATTGTAAAGAGGAGTATGAAAATGCTGTTTTCCGATCTTATTGATTATTTAAAAAATGAAAAAAATTTTAACATAATACTAAATTGTTCTACTGATCTTCATGAAATACGAGATGTAGAGCTGCTGGATGGCACTCAAACAAGATACGCCACAGATATTGTCTATTTTGGTTATCCCAATGTTTTGTCTCCTGATATGCAGCCTTCTCAATGTATCCTTGTTCGTGGAGAAAACTATCTTTTTCCTTATTCCTGTACGGATCGTGCAACAGTACAGGCAAAAGAGCTTTTTGCAGTTTTTAATGCAGCAAAACAGTTTCTTCAGACACATGAACAGGTTAGTTTATATGAAGAACTGGTTCGAAAAGGCCACTCTTCCCATAGCCTGGATGAAGTGATTAACTCTGCATCCATCAAATTAGGATATTCCTTGGTATTTTGTGACAAGAAATTCCGTATCCTGTCATATTCTACATCAATTCCGGTTACGGATAAATTATGGAAAAAGAATATTGAACGTGGATATTGTACATACGATTTCATTAAAAATGTAATGTCATTGGAAGCTGTCCAGGGGGCTTCAGCCAGCATTGAGGCTGTTGAAGTATCTTGCCCGGAATCACCATATCGTAAATGTAGTTCGAAAGTGTTTTTAAACGGTGTTCAGGTTGGTTTTGTTCTGATGATAGAAAACAATATCCCTTTTACCGCAGAACACTTAGCAGCTATGAGTGATGTAAGCCGGGCAATCAGCTCCGTAGTTGGACATTATCATCCTGAACTGTTTCAGTACACCAGTGCGGACCAGCAGCTTCTTGAAGCCTTGCTGATTGGAACTCCGGCTGATATATTGGCAGATTCCATTTCTCATCTTCGAGTATCTGATGCAATGTATGCACTTTGTATCCAACCGAAGACATTTTTGAAGGAAAATAAATTAAAGCAGCAGCTTTATCCTGTGATCCGACATATCTTTCCGGAAGCATATATGACTGTCCACGACAATGCACTAGTCCTGCTTGTACCAGATCAGAGTTCTGTTATATTTGTAGATACTCAAAAAATAATGCTTAAAACGATGGCAGAGTATCATCTGGATGTAGGAATCTCCCTGGTTTTTTCAAAAATGGATGAATTTTACAGAGCTTATCAGCAGGCGCGGACAGTTCTTGAATGGAATCACAGAATCCCTGATAACCTTAAGAAGGAAATATCATGGGATCAAAGGTATCCGATGGAGCATCAAATTCATCGGTATTCTGAAATTGAGTTCTACGAAATGATGAACAAGATCAAAGAACCAGAAAAACTTGCAGATTATATCCACCCTGCCCTTTACAGACTGAATAAATATGACCAGAGAACGGGAAATGAACTTTACCATACACTTGAGGTATATCTACAGTGTTTCCATAACAATAAGGAAACAGCTAACATTTTGTGTATTCACAGGAATTCGCTGGCTTATCGAATGGAAAAAATCATTGAAATAGGTAAAGCCGATTTAAACGATCCCATGACAGAGTTTCTGTTGAGAATGTCTTTTAAGCTTGTGGAATATTTGAAGATAAGAGACCTCGATCTCCCCTGATATTTAAAATTGTAGCTTTTCATAACATTATAACGAAATGCTGTAATTCTCTCTGAATTGTCAGTGATGCCATAGTAATGGAGATAACCAGTCAGTATCTCATTAAGCTTCTCTCTGTTGACTGTGAGTTTCAGCTTCTCTTCAAGATATTTCGTACTGCTTTCCAGAAGTCTCTCCGATGCCCGTTTGCTCTTCGCAATTGAAGCAGGGGACTTACTTGATTTGGTTAAAAAGGCATATGTCAAAAATGTTATTGACATATGCCCTTTATAGAACTATTATATTATAACAAGAAAGGAGCAGTTTATGCCAAGACCAATAAAATGCAGAAAAGTCTGCCATTTTCCCAATGTTTTAGAATTTCTTCCGGCAGATGATACGGAGAAAAAAGCCCCCATTATTCTGACGGTAGATGAGTATGAAACAATTCGTCTTTTGGACAAGAAAGGTTACAGTCAGGAGCAGTGTGCAGTATCTATGCAGATCGCAAGAACAACAGTTCAACGAATTTACGAGATTGCCAGGAAGAAAATAGCAGATGCACTTATTGATGGACATCCGCTTAGAATTGAGGGCGGGGATTTCAGAATCTGCGATGGTCAAAGTAGCGACTGCAACCTTGGAGGATGTTACAAGCAGGAGCTTTATCAAAAATATGCAGTGGAAAAAGGAGAAGGTATTATGAGAATAGCAGTAACATATGAAAACGGACAGATTTTCCAGCACTTTGGACACACAGAAACATTTAAGATTTATGATGTAGAAGAAGGGAAAGTGGTACATTCAGAGGTAGTAGATACCAACGGAAGCGGACATGGCGCATTGGCAGGAGTTCTTAATGCATTGAATGCAGATGTTTTGATCTGTGGCGGAATCGGAGGGGGCGCACAGACAGCTTTAGCGGCAGCCGGTATTAAGCTTTTCGGAGGAGTTTCCGGAGATGCAGATGAAGCGGTAGAAGCCTTTATCAATGAAACACTTGCGTATAATCCAAATGTGAAGTGTTCTCATCACGAGCACAACCACGGGGAAGGACATACATGTGGCGAGCATGGATGCGTAAGCCATAGCTGTCATTAAGAAGAATGGTTCGCCTAAGAGCGGCTACTGGGAGATTGTAGATAAATATCTATACTTTATAGGGCCGTACTTCATAGGGTCGAACCATGACATTCTTTACTAACAGTAAAAAATATGCCAAAAAGATTAAGAAGGCAGAGAAATGTGTGGTATATGAAAATACAGTCAGAGAACTGTTTAGCTGTGAGCAGTTCAAAAAAGGTGCAGAAGCAAAAGGACATCAGGTGAACATGGTACAGAGCCTGCGACGGCTGTATGAGAAATGGCGGTACCTGTGTATTAAAAGATGACATGGCTGAAATACTCGGAATGTTTCGGAAAGCAGATGTACTTGTACTGGCTACTCCGGTTTATTTTTATGGAATCAGTGCCCAGATGAAGACCTTTATTGACCGCACTTATCCTATCTGGCAGCATCTTGGTAAAAAAGAAGTTTACTATATTATATCGGCTGGTCTGGGCGAGGACATCATTGAAAGACCGCTTGGTGATCTGGATGGTTTTGTAGAACATCTGGAAGAATACAAGATTGCAGGAAAGATATATGCAGCAAACGTGATGGATGCCGGATTAGTCAGAAATCAAAGTGTTTTCAAAAAAGCCTATGATATGGGATATTCCGTTCAAAATGCTGAGAAATTGAGAGTTGGCGAATAAAGCTTATAAAAAACAAAGGGATAATTATAGATGTCATAAAAGCAAAAAAATTCAAGTAGTTATTTTTGCCCCGGAATCCGTTAGCTGGCAGTAGATAAGCAAATTAGTTTCTTATCACTGTTAAGCCAAGGATTCCGGGGATTTTTTGTTTTCTACGTTCCCTTGTTATTTATGCTGCTGACACACCATTTTCACCTGTGCGTGTCCTGTTTTCTACGCCGGAACGGCGGATTCCTGCAAAGATGGAGCCTGCAATATTATGCCATACACTGAAAATAGCACCTGGAAGAGTTGCCAGTGGATTGGCTACAAAGTTAGCTGCTGCCAGAGAAACTGCCAGTCCGCTGTTTTGCATGCCCACTTCAATAGCTATAGCTGTTGCCCGTGTATATTCTACATGGAAAATTTTTGCTGCAAGGAGCCCAAGCATCATACCACAGAAATTGTGGATCGCAACAACGCCAAGGACCAGAACTCCGCAGCTTAAGATTTTCTCTGCATTAATTGCCACGATTCCGCCAATGATCATAACAATGGCTACAACAGAGATCAATGGCATAACATCTGAAACTTTATCTACATGATCTCCTGCAAGTGTACGGAGAAGGATTCCAAGAAGTACAGGAACCAGAATTACTTTTACAACAGAAAGTACCATTGCCCAGAAGGATACTTCCACCCAGGCACCTGCCAGAATGTACACAAGAAATGGAGTCATAACAGGAGCAGCCAGAGTGGAAACGATGGTCATTCCTACTGAAAGTGCAACATCACCGCCTGCAATATAGGTGATCACATTGCTGGCTGTTCCACCAGGACAGCATCCCACAAGAATCACACCCAGAGCCAGATCTGCGGGAAGATTCATAACTTTACACAATACCCAGGCTACGACTGGCATGATCGTATACTGTGCAACTGCGCCAATGATCACTTCCTTTGGTCTGGAAAAAATTGCCCGGAAGTCTTCCAGACGTATGGTCAGTCCCATACCAAACATGATCACGCCCAGAAAAACAGATGTATAATTTGTCATCCATGCAAATCCATCCCTCCAGAAAAAGGCAAGGCATGAAAAGGCAATGATGATGATTCCAATATATCTGGATGCAAAACTGCTGATTTTTCCTATTTTCTTTAAAATATTTTCCATATATTATACCTCGTAGCTGAAGTTATCGATCAGTCTTGTTTTGCCAATATAGACAGCCATTGCTACGAGAACATTATGATCAGCTTTTTCCACAGGCTGCATGGTAAGTGCATCTACCATGGAAACGTAATCGATTTTTGCCAGAGGCTCTGCCTCGATCACTGCACGCATTTTGCCGAGAAGTTCTTCTGCGGAAATGCCTGCGTGAATGATTTCCTGTCCGAGTTTTACGGATCTGGACAGACAGAGAGCAGCCTTTCTCTCTTCATCGCTTAAATATGTATTTCTGGAGGATTTTGCCAGTCCGTCCTCTTCACGGACAATCGGGCAGCCTACGATTTCTATATCAAAATTCAGATCCTGGACCATTTTGCGGATGATGGCCAGCTGCTGAGCATCCTTCTGTCCGAAATATGCTCTGTCCGGGGCTACAATATGGAACAGCTTGGTTACAACTGTGCACACACCTTTGAAATGGATAGGACGTGTTTTTCCACAAAGTGTCTCAGATAATGTATCGATACTTACAAATGCATGGGGATCATGATACATTTCAGAAGGTTCAGGGCAGAAGATCAGGTCTGTGCCAAGACTTTCACAGAGTTTGCTGTCGCGTTCGAAATCTCTTGGATATGCCTCAAGATCCTCTGTCGGACCAAACTGTGTTGGATTGACAAAGTCAGACACAACTACAATGTCGTTCTGTTCTCTGCATTTTTTGATCAGACTTGCATGTCCCTCATGAAGAAATCCCATTGTTGGAACAAGACCTATAGTTTTACCTTCTTTTTTCCATGCTTTGATCTGTTTTCTTGTTTCTTCTACTGTTTTTGTTACCTGCATTGTTATCTCCTCTTTCTCGGTCAATGGACCGGTATCATAGATTTTGAGATAGCCTCTTTTCTGAATTCACTTTCATCTTATGATAGCCTCTAATCTGATATCAACGTTTTCAGGCCATGTCTTTCAGCAGACCATGTTTCTCATAATTGGTCACTCTGCTGATCTTATTCTCTTCATCTACAAATACAACTGCAGGCTTATGAGTGCGTGCCTCTTCAGGCTCATATCCTGCGTAAGCCATGATGATAATCTTGTCACCTGTGCTTACACATCTTGCTGCTGCTCCGTTCAGACAGATCATACCGCTTCCGCGTTTTCCGCAGATTGTGTATGTCTCGAATCGACTGCCATTGTTCACATCTACAATCTGAACTTTCTCATATTCCAGTATTCCGGCAGCTTCCAGCAGTTCTTCATCCACAGTAATGCTTCCCACATAATCCAGTTCAGCCTGGATAACAGTTGCTCTGTGGATTTTTCCTTTTAACATTTCTATTGTCATCTTATATAGTCCTTTCCTGCGGGAAAAATCAGAGTCAAGCAGCACCATAAAAAGGAAATATACCTTTATGATCTGCAAAAAAAGCGCATCAGGATACACTTTGACCCTGAAACGCTTCTGATTGATTCCCTGTATATTGAGTCCTGTTTCTGATACATAAAATATGTTTTACTATTCCATAGATTATTGGAAATCTGATTTTTTGTATCATAAATACCGGCTCGTATCTTTTAAAATTACATACATCCCTCCGTTCCCGTTTCCGGATTCCGGCTGGCTGCTTTTATATAAGATTCCAGTGATTTCAGCCAGAGTATAGTTTTGAGTCCAAATACTATCTCTGAGTGGTATTATTACATCTGGTCAGTTATTTGTCAATAAATTGTTTATTTACTGGTTACTGTTCACTCCGCGTCCAGTAATACACTGCGAAATACAATAAATATGAATCTCCTTGTGCAAAGCCCAAGGAGTATCGTTTGCTTCGCAGACTTAATTTATGCTAATCACATAAGGAACCAAAAAATCACTCATCTGACAAACAATCAGACGGATAGCCTCATCCAACCGTACCTTCCCGGGAGTTATTTCCAATTCGTTCATATGTGCAAAGAAATTTTTCCGAAAGACTTCATACGGCATCAATAACTCTGCCGCAAACAGGTTTGTAATCTGAATGTCAGAAACTAAACAGCTATTACCATAAAAATAAAAAGTTTCTCTTTATGATACAGCTCTCCGAACACTGAAAGAAAAATCTGTCGGAAATAAGCTGCCTTCCACGAAATCCCTCTATGCTGAAAAAGACCGACTTATTGAATTGCGAAATATGCAACGGGAAGATTTTTCTAACCGCCGGAATTATGAACGGGAGTTTCGTACCGTGTCTGCCAATATTGATATGATCCTTGGGAAGAGCTACGAACAGGAACAGCAGATTGAGAAAGAACAGAATTTATAAATTTCCTGTTTTCATGCTTTCTAAAAAGAGGTATTATATAAAAAAACGCAGGAGGTATATTCAAATGAAAGCACATAAATATTGGTCACTTGGTGCATTGGCAGCCATGATTGGAACCTTTTATACCGGCTATAAAAACATGAAATCAGCTCACAAATATTTTGCTTGCAGCTCTCTTCTCTGTATGATTATGGCTATCTACTCCGGTCATAAAATAATTTCGGGAAAGTCCCGAAAAAAGAAAGACTCTACTTCTGAAGAATCTGCTGAATAATCAGAAAAAGGAGTTTTTCCATGTGTAAAGAAATAGAATAGATTCTGTTGGAAAGTACCCATAAAACAGCTGTAAAAATTGCAATGCGTATGCTGTCTTCCGGCAAACTGACCATTGGAAATTGCTTATTTTACTGGCTTGCCCATTCATGAACAATCTCCAATCTGTCCATCTGCTCTTCCAGATGTAAATGTTCCGCAACTACTTGAACAGATTATTGAAGAAAAAGCCTACAAGAACGATTATGATAATTTTACTACCTAGCTTTTAGATGAAAAGCTCTCTTATGATATTGTAATCAATTCCTTGAAAGATATTTCCAAGAGCGGAATCTTTAAATAGCATACACTACAATGCCAATACCCTACAAATAAAATAGGGTATTGGCATTTATAATATCATTTTTCATTAAAAATCAAATAAACTTGACCTACTCATCTAAAAGTTTAACCTTATATACCAAGACGTACATTATATGTTTTATTCTTAGATATATTCTTTTGTAAATCTCTCATTATTTCTGGAGACAATGTTTCATGTTCCTGCAATTGTTCTATCCACTGATCATTTTCACTGATAATAGAACAATGTTCCTGCACACCAATTACTATATATTTTTCCGCATCTGCAAATCCCCGATAAGTAGTTCTTTCTTGAATATCAAGATTTTTAAATGATTCAACATGTCCATCTTTAAATCTATAATATCCTGATTCTATTTTATAATATGGCTCAAGAATTTCATTATTAATAATCATTGTATTTCTCTGTATCACACGTTTCAGTCTTTCCACTCGTCCACTATATTTTCCGTAACATATATAATTTTTTTCATTTTTAGGTGGCATACTAAAATTAAAATCAATATATATTACATTTTCTTCTCCATATATGTCTTTCAACGCTTGAAAATGTGTAACTGATCCAATATCATATTTCGAACGTTTTGAAATATATAAAATCATCTTATTTCCTCCTTAGCATTTTTTTAACATATTGTTTTAACTCCCATGGCAACAAAGCCATAAATTTATTTTTATAGTTTACAACATTTGTAGTCCCTAAAACCCAACCTTTAAACTTATATTGCTTAAATACTACGTTAGCTACTAAATCAAAATTCTCCTTCTTCTGATATAAATTTATAAATTCATCATGTTCTTGAGATGATTTTGAAGGATAATTAAACTGTGGCTCATTCTGCAGCGGTTCTAACAACGGTCTTTCAATTACTTCTATTTGTTCATTCTCAAACAACTTATTTAAAAGTGTCTTTCCTTTTTCACTATTTACCAAAACACATGATACTGACTCTTTGTTTCCATTATAAACAGACACTTTTCCCAATCCATGATAATCAGCTATCGTTAAATCTCCGGTTCTTTTTCTTTGTGCATATCGACATTGATAACAACAATCCCTATATATAAAAGCTTTATGATAACCTATTTGATAATTATCTTCGCTTAGACTATTTTTTTTATAAAATATTCTATTTTTATGAGTTAGTGTAAAATAGAAATTATTTGTATTAAATCTTGCATTCCTAAAAGATACATTATCTGCAATTTTATTTTTCTTCTTTTCAATTGTTTTTACATGTTGCTTTAAAAATTCCGGCGATGGTGTTCCATGACATGCCAAATCTATCAATACCAAATTCTCATTTTCACCAATATAATTCTTTAAACCAGCAATTTGGCATGGTAGACCAACAAATAATATTTTTTCTCCCTGTTTTAACAGTTCTTTGCATTTTAAATATATATCATCCATATAACTAAATGTATATTTAGAATTTTGAAATTTTTTTATACTATTTTTATTATTTACCAATTCGAAATGTGCTTCTAAATTCTTGTCCATAGAAACACCAGCAAAATACATTCCCTCCTCTACTGCATAATTATATAGCTCAGCAGCTATTCCACCTGACGCAGAATTCCTATGTATTTCTTTATCTGTTGACCATGCTGCATACGCCTTTTGTGGGCTATATAAACTAGGAACATGATTATTAGGACAAACTTTCAAACAACGATTGCAATTTTTGCACTTTGTATCATCAATTTGCATATACCATGAATCATCTTTTCGCTTAGTTCTTATTATCGCTTGAAAATTACAGGAATTTTCACATGCCCCACAAGCAGTACATAAGGAATCATCACAAATATTTTTTATCATTGATCTTCTGCCTCTCTCAATACATTTTCCAAATAACTCCATGATTCTTGTCTTTTTTTATTAATTACTGAATCTACAAACCCATAATCAATGACAGCATCCATGCTTAAATTAATAGGTGTTCCCTCTCTATTCTGAATTTTCAACTCTTTACTTAACGATGTCATCCTTGATTTATTTCCTCTATTGTAGAAAAAAACATTTTTATGAAAATATAATGAAAATAATAATCCATGGTATGATGCCGAAAAAATTGTATCTGCATTTTTTATCAGTGAAATAAATTGTTGAATAGATACTGGTTTAACAACACTCAATCCTTTAACTGGCTTTGTTTCATAAAAGTCAATATAATATGCTTTTATTCCTTTTTTTCGGGCATACTCAATTCCATCTGTAATATTAGATTTATCATTCATAGCCATATAAATTAACACATATTTTTCTTTGGGTAAAATTTGATCATCCGTATATCTACTCCAATACTTAGAATCCCACAACATAGTGGGATCACAAGTAACAGGTACTTCTTTATCAATCGTTTCTTTGACCCATTCCGATGCCAATTGTTCTCTTACACTTATATTATCAAATCGACGTAAATTTTTCTTAATTTCAGCAGTAAATTGTTTCTCCCATGCAGTTCCAATAGATGATGAAAAAGAAATACGTTTTTTATTTTCATCTGTAAAGTCTAAAAAATATGTAAAATCATTTCCTGTAATATTCATTCCCCAAACAATATCGCTTCCCACAATAAAAGTCTTATAAATATCGTTTGCATCTTTAATATTATCTCTATTATACGAAATTGAACTTAGTTTCATCTCATTGCAAACAAAACCATCAAATTTTTCCTTTTTTTCCTTCAATTTTTTATGCCATAAAAACCATCTAATAATATCTGAGGCTTTTTTTATCTCAGACAAAGAATATGTGGTTTCCCGTTCGTAAATTGCTTTACATTTATAATCTATAACTTCTACTTCATAGCCTAGCTTTTCTATTGCAGCATATGTTGCAAATGTTTGTAATAGTGAGCCATAGTTTATAGTATCATGTATCGTAAGTAATCCTATTTTCTCTTTCACTTTTATTTCTCCAATAATTTATAATATCTTAAAATTTCTTTTTCATTTCCATACTCATGTTCTTTTAAATAGTTTTGAATAGAATTATATAATTCATTATCTTTCCTCAACATCATTACTCCATCTGACACTGCCTTAGAAGTCATGTCAACGATCAACCCTTCTTTTTTATTTTTCAATTGATCTTTAACAGTTGAATAATTCGTTGCAAGTATTGGTTTTTCCAATATTTTTGTTTCATCTAAAACCACAGACTTTCCTTCCCACCTGGAAGGTTGTACTAATAAATCACAATACCTAATATACGGATATGGGTTTGCTTTTAAGCCTAAAAATGTAATGTATTTTTCCAGTTCATTATCTTTTACCTGTTTCTTGAGTTGATCTTCCAGTTCTCCAGCACCTATAATCCACCAATGAACATCAAAACATTCTTTCTTCAAAATTTTTAACGCATCAATTGCAATATCATACCCCTTTTGTTTTGTTAAACGCCCTATTGATAAAATATTAAATTTATTCTTATCAAATTCTGTCACTTCATACTCTTCTGACATCTTTTCTATCAAATTGCTCGAAGTTAAATTTGGTAAACATAAAAATTTATCTTGCATATGAGGGTAATTTTGTTTTAAAATCTGCACACATTTATCGGAAATACTAACAACATTGTTAGCTTTTTGAAAATATTTCTCATAAATACCCGCATCTTCATTTTGCTTTATTTCATTAAAATCATTATGAATCCAAAGTATTTTTTTTAATGCATTTACTTTATCTATAACATAATACGATGCATCTCCTTCTAAAAATCCAATAGCAATATCATATTTTCCTTCTAAATTTGGTAAATGTCGTTTATAATATTTAATCCATCTCTGTTGCCTTGCATTTTTCCTATAAAATAATTTACATACAAACGTACTCATTACTCTTAGCATTCCTGACTTCATACCTGAAAATGAATTAAACATACTCTTATTGACCTTATAAGCATATTGTAATGAGTCTGTAAGAGGTAAGAGATTAACCTCCTTCGGAATCTGATTCAAAAACAATCCTTCCTGTTTCAACAATAATAAATCTATATTATATTTTTTATAATCTATGATGTTCAATAAATTTACTAAACTTTTTTCTGCCCCACCACTATCCAATGATGGCATTACAAACAATATTTTCTTCATAACTTTCCTCTTTATAGCTTTTAAGAGATACTACTCTAAATACTTATTCTGAATGTACCTATTTGGATTATTATAGTTCAATACCTTTGCATAATTTCCTGCACATGTTGAATTATCAGGTAAATCTTTGGTTACTACACTTCCTGCCCCGATCGTCACATTATTCCCTATCACAACATCTTCTACAATACAACAGCTAGGACCAATATATACATTATCTCCTATTATTGCTGCCTTTCCTTCGTTAGAACCTATTGTTACAAATTGAGAAAGATTGCAATTATTTCCTATTATTGTGCTTGGATTTATTACAACCGGCCCTCCATGACTAATATACAATCCATACCCAATTTGAGTAGTACGGGCAATTTGTATTAATTGTTTATTTCTAAAAATCCATAAAATAATTCCTAAAAGTTTTGCCCCCCCCCCCTTGAATTTATAAGTCTAAATGCCACAGAAAATCTAAATCCTGCTTCCTTTCTATAACAATAAAAAAAAGATTTTAAACTTACATTTCCAGCATAGCGATACAAGTCACTTTTTATAAATTTATTCATATATAACCTCTTTAATTTAATTTATTATCAACCAACATCCCATAAAATGTAGGAATTCCATCTTTTTCTTTTGGGTATTGATACTTCCAACTCAACTTAAACAAACATGTATTTATCTTTAGCTCATTCCATTTATTTTCATTAAATTTCTCACCCATTATCTTATATAACTCATCACATTCTGGATTATTAGATTTAATATTCTTAAATTCTTCAGCTATCTGTAAATCATATTTTTGTACTAAAACTATTAAATAATCTAAAAAAAGATAATCTGTCATAATATCATTTTCTTTCCAATATTCTAAAAGAAAATCTAAAATAACCTTGAAAATCCACCTATGTTCTTGATCACATGCAAATGAATAATTTGCAAAATATCCGGCTGCTATTGAAGCATGAAAATAGTCCGGACGTTTAATTGACCATAGAGATGCCTTAAAATATTCTTGTAACTCTATTCCCGTACAGAAAAAGGTAGAATCAATCCACATACCTCCATGTTGAGCTAAAAGAGAGAGTCTTAAAATATCTGAATAATGCGTTCTAGAAATAATTCCTTTATTTCTTTTTTCTTCCACCCACTTGGGAATATCCACATATTGCTTGTAATTATCATCCGTCAAAATAATTACTCTATGATTTCCTGCATTTCTTTTTATAGAGTCCACACAAACTTTTACAAGCTCTGGTGCCTGTTCAAGTCCCTGCCACCAACAAACCCATATACAATCTGAATATTCTGATTTAGGTAGCTTTTTATTTTTATGATTATAATCATATGTTTTTAAAAAATCTCCAAAAGTCTTTTCATAATAACGAATCATAATATCATGCTTACGTAATAAATGATTTTTTCTAGTTTCATTTTCGTAATATCCATTACGATTCATAATCTGAATGTCAACTTTTGCCCTAAAAGTTTCTAAACCTTCTTTAAAAGAAGTAACTTTAGAGATTCTTCTTGTTGCATCTATTTCTTCAGCACAACGATGTATAATTCGCTTAATACTTTTATGTCCTGCCATATTACAATCCTTTCTTATTAACTATATCCAAATAATAATTTTCCAATATTGAATGTGCTACTTTAATATCATATTGACTATTCTGTAAATCTTTTGCTTTTGAATTTCTCTCGATATTCTTTGTTTTTTCAATAGATTTAACCCACTCATCTAAAGCAGCTTCTAATTTAACGAATTGTGTTTTAAAATTAAATTTCACTTCTTTTGGAACTCTATCCGAGAAAATACAAGGTAAATCTGAAAATTGAGCTTCTATACCAACTACTGGAACACCTTCAAAAAAAGACGGCATAACAAACACATCCATTGCCTGATACAATTCATTTACATCGCTTCTATTTCCTAAAAATTTCACTTTAGAATCTAACCCAAGCTCATGTATCTGTTTTTTTATTTCCTCTTCTTTTTCTCCAACGCCTACTAATATTAATAATGCATTTCTCTCTAATTTCAAAAGTGAATTAAAAATTTCAATTAACAATTTATGATTTTTCTGATAAGAGAGTCTCCCGACATGTCCCACCACAAATTCATCTTTTATACCTAATTCTGCTCGTTTTTTATTTCTTAAATCTTTATCATATAAAAATTTATCAACTTCAATCGCATTGGGAATAAAAGTAAAGTCTTTATTTCCAAACAAGAATTTTCCAGCTTCTTGTCCACAAGTACAGTAATCAGTAGCAACCGTTGTTATTCTGGAACGAAAATATTGTTTTAATAAATACTTGAAATCTTTATCAATAGAGGTATTATGACTATGTGCAATACGTACCGGTATATTTGCTTTCTTTGCAGCTTTTAATGGCAAATAACTCATTGCATCAATGTGTGAATGTATAATTTTATATTCTGGATGTTCACTAAAAAACTGTTTCATCCATTTAAAGTATTTAGGATAATTTTGTGGATACAAGCGGGGAGCATAATAAATTTTTCCTCCCAGGCTCTCGATTTCATCATCATAATCACTTCTCTGTGGACGATGTGTCAAAAAATCAAATTGAATTTTTTCCCTGTCTATATTTCTATAATAATTCATAAGCATCGTCTCAAGTCCTGCTCGATGCATATCATTTACACATTGCAATATTCGAATCATTTTTCTATCCTCTATATAAATTTAATGTTTTTTCTACTACATCATCCCAATTATATTTTTGACAAATATAATCCGCAGCTTCGTCTTTATATTTTTGTACTTGTTCTTTATCATCACAAGCTTCCTGCAATTTGCTTTGCAAATCTGTTACATCACTTTTCTTAAAAACAAATGCTTTATCCTCTACAACAGATGCACATTCATCTATGTCAGACACCAAACAGCAATTTCCGTAACTCATTGCCTCTAATAAACTAAGCGGCATTCCTTCCAGATCACTCGGCAAAGTATATACATAAGCATTACTATAAAGTTCATCTAACTCTTTCCCTTGAACAAACCCAGTAAAAATAATTCTTGAATCATCCCTTGCCAGTTCTTTTAATTCTTTTGTAAATTCATCTGTATCTGAACTTCCACCAGCAATAACCAGTTTTTTCTCAGTATCTACCTGCTTAAAGGCTTTTATCAAATATCTAAGCCCTTTTTCTGGAACTAGTCTGCCCAAAAAGAGGATGTAGCTATCTTTTTCTAAACCAAATTTATTCTTAATAATTTCAGCATTTCGGATGATTGGTCTGTTTACACCATTAGGTATAAAACGGGTTTCTCTCCCATATGTATCAAGGAAATATTCCTGAACCCCTTCACTTAACACAATAATTTCGTCAGCAAATTTAACCGCACATTTTTCTCCCAACATAATATATGTACTGGCTAATTTACCCCATTTTGCTCTCTGATGATCTAATCCATGCACCGTAGCTATACATCGCTTTCCGAATAATTTTGGCAACCATAACATTGCACACGGCCCTTCTGCATGAAAATGTACCACATCATATTTTCCAAACGCTGCTGCCACCGCTGCAAAAAAGGAAGCACTCATTGCTGCTAATCCTTTTTTGTCTATTGTCGGTACATATTTCATTCGGATTCCTTTATATTCTTTTAGCTTCTTTCCATCAAATTCTTTACCACTTACATGATGTCCGCTACGGTTATATACTGTTATTTTATGTCCCAGTTTTGCCATACGAACTGTTAATTCTTCAACTACAATTTCAATTCCACCTTGGCGACTCGGAATTGTCTTATGTCCAAGAACTGCAATTTTAAGTGGAGAATTATTATTTTTCCTCTTATTCATAACTTCCTCTTTTAAATGCAATCTTTATATTTACAGCTTATTCTCTCTATAAAATAAGCTGCTTGTAGGATTTACATTGATCCATCTTTCTTAAAAACTACCAATATCGTTTTAAACAATATTTTTATATCTAGCCCAATGTTCCAGTTTGTGATATACTCTTTATCAAGACGAACTACCTCTTCAAAATCGGTAATATCACTTCGTCCGCTTACCTGCCACATGCCAGTGATTCCAGGCTTAATTGCCAGCCTTGCACGATGGTGAAGCTCATACAGATTCGTTTCTGAAATCAAGGGTGGGCGAGTACCTATAATCGACATATCGCCTCCTGATGTAAAGATAGAAACAACTTTTTTTCAGAGAAAATTTTTCATCACCACACCATGCAATCACCCTCAAAAACAGCACAAAAAAAGAACCTCTGATCTCTCAGAAGTCCCTATTTTACGCTGTTTTCTTAAAATTCTTCCACTGTCAGCACCGTTGCCTGCTTCATATCAAATTCCACCAGATTGTACTCTGAATGGCATATACCCGTCAAACGATACGTCTTTTCTGTATCCCATTCGCACGTTTTCCATATCATTCGCAGCATTGGCACACTGCTGATCTTAAATTCCCAATTTTCCGGGTTATATTTAGGCACACGAAAACACTCTGCTTCTTTTCTGGCACATGCCTGTACCACCAATCCCCGCTTTTCAGGGTTAAACAAAAATCGTATGTACTTTGGTTCGCCCAATGCCACTATCGTTGAATGAAAAATCCGTATTTTCCCCCATTTTTGGCATAGCGAAATCCCTGGTATCACAATATTATGTTCCTGCACACTGATACCTCCCATCTTTAGGGCAGACTTTCCCCTTTGTCTATTTTCCTGTTGTAAATTCTGCATAACCATCCAGCATATTTATTTCCAGTGCTTTCCTATGTTCTTCCACTGGTAAACCAAAAGAATCTTTCCATTCCTTTGGATAAAATGGTATACGGTTCTTTCTCTTTATTTCTTCTGCTGAACATTCAGTATCTGTATCACTTGATGCTGTTTCTTCTATATTATTAGCATTTTCAATAGTAGTCTGACTTTCTGTGTCTTTTTTCGCTCTTTTCCCTTTAATATCCAGGAATATCTCCGTTTCCATCAAGTCAAACACATAAATTGTTTCATCTTCAAAAGTAATCTTGTGTCCCAAAATCTTATATCGGCAATCCAGATTCCATCCCATCATTTCATACATCATTGCAGAGAAGATTTTGTTTGTCATTTTTCTGCTTTTACGCTTATCTGGCTTTGCCACACACCAACGAAGTGCATCTTTATCATTTTCCTCACATTTTCGGACAACCATTCTCTTATTATCCTGGTTCACAAGTATCTGTATGTAAACTGCATCCTCTAAACCAGCGATGCAGGCTGTATTAAATGTCACACTATCTCTCCGGATCACGACAGCCGGTTCCCTTAAATGAGCAAACAGTTCTCGTCTGACAACCTGATACCCCTCATAACTAAAATCCTTTGCCAACTCGATTGCTTTCTGATCAACAATTTCTTTTTCGTCCGTATACTCCGCTGTATCATGCATAATTAGCACACCTCATTTTATCTATCAATTTCTCTGCTGACTCCAACAGATCATCAAGAACTTCTCTGGTTATAATCTCCATCCCTTCAACAGTTGTTGCAGGACGCAGTATATCCCAGTTTCCTCTATATGCCACTCTCTGTAAAAATACTGTTCTATTTGTAGACTCTCCAAAATTATATGTCCAGGCTTCCGGATAAAGTATCTTCTTTACTGGCTTTTGAGCTTCTTCTGGCTTTTTCTCCACTTCTTCCGCAGATTGTTCTGCATTTTTCTCCTGTACAAGCACTTCTGGTTCTTCTAACTCAAAAATCATTACCTGCTCATCTGCACTACCACAAAACTGTCCACGCAATTTATACTTGCATTCTTTATTCCATCCCATAAGCTCATATAATGGCTCTGAAAATCCTTTACAGCTTTTTGGAAGCACCGCCCATCGTCCATCTCGTATAGTTCCCCATTTTATAGCATTTATGCTGCTTCTTTCGCATGGACGAACTGCAATACACTTTTCCACAGAATTAAAAAGCAATTCTACATACTCTACATCTTCAAATTTCTTCAAACAAGCTGTATTAAATACAATTTTCCCCGAAGAAATCGTTACTGCCGGATCAAATCTTGTTGAAAAGAACTGCGCCCTCACAATTTCGTAACCACTTAAATCAAATCCTCGGTTTTCCGTTTTCTCTGCACAAATTTCATTATTGTTTTCAGAATAAG
>OGOM01000893.1_pt1 | contig 25897 bp, 20 predicted proteins | sample 1552681 | NCBI WGS metagenome assembly OGOM01 (sample SAMEA2580188, study PRJEB22360) | human gut metagenome | biome: human gut; feature: human-associated habitat; material: faeces | place: Denmark | collected 2008/2010 | reverse complement strand
ACCACCCCCCCGACCCACTCACCCACACCAAACAGCGAAAGGCCTGATTTATTTACCGTGCCGTTGCCCCCGCAGTCTATTTCGATGCGGTATGGCGAGCCTAGGGTGGTGCAGGCGCTGCAAAGCGGTAATGCTCAGTACTTGGGGTCGTTGGTTGTCGGTGATGAAATCGAGATGGATTTTTCCAGTCTCGATGTTGATGGTCAGATTGGCGAGTATTTACAATTCTTCTCGCAGTTTAGTGGAGGGAACCTTGCATGGAAACATTGGGTTGTTGATGGATTCTTTAACCAGACGCAGTTGAGGATAAGACCTCGATACCTTGCTGCGGAAGGATTGGCAAAAGCGTTTTCTGACGATGTTGTTCCAGATGGGGTCCAGAAAATTGTGACAAAACAAGGATGGCTACCTCCGGTTAATACAGCAAGTAAGACTGCGGTTCGTATCGTAAGACGCAATGCTTTTGGCGAACCGAGATTATCGTCGGCACACCATATGCCGTGCTCATGGCAGTGGAGGCATGAGTGAATCATGCAAAACCAGTGGCGTGTAATCGACTGTACCGATCTTGACGGCTCCATCTCCTATGAACGGGGAAGGATGCGAGTCGTCAAGAACGATACAGGGGAGTGCGTGGATGTGCCACTTGCTCAGATTGCGGTAGTGCTACTGGGATTGCATGTGCGATGTTCGGCTGCGGTATTACATGAGATGGCACGGTATGGCGTGTCAGTCATGCTCTGCGATTGGCGTGGTGTTCCTGACGCTGCGCTGCATGCATGGACTGACATGCCTACCACAGTTACCACGCGGCAATTGGCGCAGTCGAACATGTCTCTTCCTCGCAAGAAAAGTGCGTGGGCGCGTATTGTACAGATGAAGATTCGTGGACAAGCTGCTTGCCTCGATTCATCAAAACTCGAAGGTGGAGGCTTGCTACGAGGTATTGCAGCCTCTGTTCGTTCGGGTGATCCTTCCAATTGCGAAGGTCATGCTGCACGTGAATATTGGAGGCGAATGTTTCCTCAAGATGAGAAATTCAGAAGGATTCCGGGGCAGGGTTATGGTCGGAATGCGCAGTTGGATTATGCCTATATGGTGCTGCGAGGATTCGCGGTTAAAGCGGTGATAGCAGCAGGATTAATTCCATCTTTAGGCGTGAATCATCACGGGCGCGGCAATTATTTCTGTCTTGCAGATGATCTGTTGGAGGTATATAGGCCGGCAGTGGATTACAGAGTCTCACTGCTGAATGATGAAGACTCGTTGCAGGAGAAGGCAGTAAAGAAGCATTTGGTAGATGCTGTGAATCAACAATTCAACGGTTCCGGTTTGACTATACCGAGCTCATTGAATGATTTTGCGCAGCAATTTGGTTTATATTGCGAAGGCAAAATCGACAGGTTGCAGGTTCCCGAATATGTAGGCGAGTCATGAAACGCGATGAGGACAGTGGCGGCATGTGGTGCTTGGTGATGTTTGATTTGCCGGTCAAGACAAAACGGCAACGGCATGCTGCAACTGTCTTTAGAAATATGTTGCTCGACATGGGATATGGAATGGTGCAGTATTCCGTATATGTGCGGTATACGCCTACGCAATCGGGTAATAGGGCGACGGTCAAAATGATTAAAGACAATCTGCCAGCTAATGGCTTAGTTAGAATTTTGCATATTAGCGATCATCAGTGGTCCACGGCGGCCCGATTTTCTTCTGGAAAACGTGAGATTGAGGAAGAAACGCCTGACTTTCTCACGCTTTTTTGAACGTAGGAGAGTCTGAAAAGATTGAAAAATAGCCCTTCTTGATAGGCTATCAAGCTTATCAAGAAGGGTGAATGCTAATTCCCAGCAAGCCCGTCCGGGCTTGCGCTCGGACGGCAAGCTTATCAAGAAGGGTGAATGCTAATTCCCAGCGAAAGCTGATACGAACACGATTGTCCTCCCAAGCTTATCAAGAAGGGTGAATGCTAATTCCCAGCATAGTTCGGGGTTAATTTTCGCACAGTTCAAGCTTATCAAGAAGGGTGAATGCTAATTCCCAGCCCACGTATGTGCAGTAGAGCCCATGTGACAAGCTTATCAAGAAGGGTGAATGCTAATTCCCAGCCTCGGAGATGATGTCATCCTCAACCACACAAGCTTATCAAGAAGGGTGAATGCTAATTCCCAGCTGACTGAACTGGCATTGAACCGGTTCAGCAAGCTTATCAAGAAGGGTGAATGCTAATTCCCAGCTCTATTCTCCTTTCGTCTATCTTCTACACAAGCTTATCAAGAAGGGTGAATGCTAATTCCCAGCTCCAGCGTTTCATCACCCCGCCCGCTTCCAAGCTTATCAAGAAGGGTGAATGCTAATTCCCAGCCGTACATTGATGACTGAGGCGAGATGCTCAAGCTTATCAAGAAGGGTGAATGCTAATTCCCAGCTTCGCTCCCGTAACTGGCCGACGTGTTCCAAGCTTATCAAGAAGGGTGAATGCTAATTCCCAGCACACGGGGTTGAAGGCGAACGCCCGATACAAGCTTATCAAGAAGGGTGAATGCTAATTCCCAGCGGATGTTCCATGCGGTGTGCTGGTAGTCCAAGCTTATCAAGAAGGGTGAATGCTAATTCCCAGCTAGGCGATGCCGTTGTTGTTGCCTGCGCCAAGCTTATCAAGAAGGGTGAATGCTAATTCCCAGCGTAAAGGGTGGCGTTTTGTCGAAGTCACCAAGCTTATCAAGAAGGGTGAATGCTAATTCCCAGCGTCGTGTCGGTATCACCGTCACCGTCACCAAGCTTATCAAGAAGGGTGAATGCTAATTCCCAGCGGTCAAGTAGGGTCATGCGGGGTCAAGTCAAGCTTATCAAGAAGGGTGAATGCTAATTCCCAGCGGTTGGTTCGATGATGCAACACCTATACCAAGCTTATCAAGAAGGGTGAATGCTAATTCCCAGCCTTCCTTTCCATTATTGAAAATCTCCAGCAAGCTTATCAAGAAGGGTGAATGCTAATTCCCAGCTCGGTGACCTTCCACCAGGCGGCGACCTCAAGCTTATCAAGAAGGGTGAATGCTAATTCCCAGCACATTTTGCCCACATTATCCAGATAAAACAAGCTTATCAAGAAGGGTGAATGCTAATTCCCAGCTTATCAATGAAGTTGCGGACGATGTTCGCAAGCTTATCAAGAAGGGTGAATGCTAATTCCCAGCCGCGAACTTAACGGGGAGCCGGCGTTCCCAAGCTTATCAAGAAGGGTGAATGCTAATTCCCAGCTCGTCGTCCATCTCTGTACCTCGGTTTCTCAAGCTTATCAAGAAGGGTGAATGCTAATTCCCAGCCGTCTCGTGTTCTGGGCCCTCGTGTTCGCAAGCTTATCAAGAAGGGTGAATGCTAATTCCCAGCTCCATGACCGCGTCCATCACCTCATGCCCAAGCTTATCAAGAAGGGTGAATGCTAATTCCCAGCCGTTCCCCAGTGGGGTGAGTGTGATGCCCAAGCTTATCAAGAAGGGTGAATGCTAATTCCCAGCCATCGAGACGACGCGCGAACTTGAGGCCCAAGCTTATCAAGAAGGGTGAATGCTAATTCCCAGCACCGATTGCAACGCGAATATCCCGGGTATCAAGCTTATCAAGAAGGGTGAATGCTAATTCCCAGCTCCTGCAACTCCTCCTTGCGGGCCTTCACAAGCTTATCAAGAAGGGTGAATGCTAATTCCCAGCGTTGTTCCGGGAACAACTGGGAACAACTCAAGCTTATCAAGAAGGGTGAATGCTAATTCCCAGCCTTGCCTCCGTTCTGCATCCAGCTGTCGCAAGCTTATCAAGAAGGGTGAATGCTAATTCCCAGCACGCGGCGAAGAATCTTGTTATCGCGGCTCAAGCTTATCAAGAAGGGTGAATGCTAATTCCCAGCGTCGCACGTGGCATGGCATGTTGGCGAACCAAGCTTATCAAGAAGGGTGAATGCTAATTCCCAGCGCCAACGGCGCGTACACCGGCAACTTCACAAGCTTATCAAGAAGGGTGAATGCTAATTCCCAGCAAGAAGACCGCGACTATCGGCTACCAGGCAAGCTTATCAAGAAGGGTGAATGCTAATTCCCAGCGTGGGAATCCTGTTGAAGTGGGGTGAGGACAAGCTTATCAAGAAGGGTGAATGCTAATTCCCAGCAGGAGGTTCAACGCAAGTATTTCACGGCCAAGCTTATCAAGAAGGGTGAATGCTAATTCCCAGCAGTCATTTGGTGTGCCTTTCACGATGATCAAGCTTATCAAGAAGGGTGAATGCTAATTCCCAGCTTGCATACGATGTCGAATATCCCCTCTCCAAGCTTATCAAGAAGGGTGAATGCTAATTCCCAGCTGTCCTGCATTTCGTGCAAGACCGCTTCCAAGCTTATCAAGAAGGGTGAATGCTAATTCCCAGCTGTACGCTGACGAGTTTCCTGTTGCTCACAAGCTTATCAAGAAGGGTGAATGCTAATTCCCAGCCGGCCCAACGGAGGTAGGTGCTGCGATGCAAGCTTATCAAGAAGGGTGAATGCTAATTCCCAGCCCAGTTCGACGCGTAGGCGCGAGTGTCCCAAGCTTATCAAGAAGGGTGAATGCTAATTCCCAGCCCCTTGCGCGTACTGTGCTTGTAGGTGGCCAAGCTTATCAAGAAGGGTGAATGCTAATTCCCAGCTATGGTGTAGCCAACAACAAAAACAAACCAAGCTTATCAAGAAGGGTGAATGCTAATTCCCAGCCGGGTAACAAGGTGGACATGCTCATTGACAAGCTTATCAAGAAGGGTGAATGCTAATTCCCAGCTGTTGAGGGGAACCGTATCAAACCTGATTCAAGCTTATCAAGAAGGGTGAATGCTAATTCCCAGCTGGTTTCCGTGCCGCATTGGTCGCAGTACAAGCTTATCAAGAAGGGTGAATGCTAATTCCCAGCTAGAAGTGCAGATTCCGTTCCTGCAAACCAAGCTTATCAAGAAGGGTGAATGCTAATTCCCAGCAGGACGTGCAACGCAAGTATTTCAAGATCAAGCTTATCAAGAAGGGTGAATGCTAATTCCCAGCTCGTCGATGTGTTCCAAGAGGTTTGGTGCAAGCTTATCAAGAAGGGTGAATGCTAATTCCCAGCTATTGTTCGGGTGCGATGGTGATGATCACAAGCTTATCAAGAAGGGTGAATGCTAATTTTGAATGCTGGAATGCTTGGGTTGATTTGGCTGATTTAGCTGTGATGGCCGCTGCGGGAATGGCCCTTGCGCGGTTGGCGGCAGAGGTTGCGGCGCGGATTGCGGCACTGATTGTTGTGCCAATTGCGTCTGCGGTGAAAAATATGGCGACGGCTGTGTCTGACTGTTTATCGGCGGATGTTCCGGCTCAGGTTGTGGCTGGAATGGAGAATATTGCGGTTGCGCCATTGTATGCCCCTGCCCCTTCATTGCCATTTCATTGGCGCATGGCGAGGGCTGAAAACCAAGATGATGAATCCTGCATGAGTTATCCGTGATTCCTGTACGTTGGTACAGCGCGGAAGGTTGAGCAGCCGACATATGCAGGCTTGTCGGTTCAACTGAATATCTTTAAACTATGACTTCCAATACCCTTCGTATGTCAACCATGTTCCTGCGCACCCTGCGCGAGGACCCCGCTGATGCCGATGTCGATTCAGCCAAGCTGCTGCAGCGCGCCGGCTATATTCGCAAGGCCGCACCCGGTATCTGGACCTGGCTGCCGCTCGGTCTGCGCGTGCTGAACAAGATCGAGGCCATCATCCGCGAGGAGATCAACGGCATCGGCGCCCAGGAAGTGCACTTCCCAGCCCTGCTGCCGCGCGAACCCTACGAGGCCACCCATCGCTGGGAGGAGTACGGCGATAACATCTTCCGTTTGAAGGATCGCCACGAGGCCGATTACCTGCTGGCTCCCACCCACGAGGAGATGTTCACCCTTCTGGTCAAGGACATGTACTCCTCTTACAAGGACCTGCCCGTCACCCTGTACCAGATCCAGACCAAGTACCGCGACGAGTTCCGTCCGCGCGCCGGCCTGATCCGTGGTCGTGAATTCGTCATGAAGGACGCCTATTCCTTCACCATCGATGAAGAAGGCATGCGCAAGGCCTACTATGACGAGCGCGGCGCTTACGAGCGTATCTTCCAGCGTCTTGACCTGAAGTACGTACCTGTGTTCGCCATGTCCGGCCCGATGGGCGGCTCCGCATCCGAGGAGTTCCTGGCTCCGATGCCGATCGGCGAAGATACCTTCGCGCTGGCACCTTCCGGCAAGGCATGGAATGTGGAGGCCCTGAGCACTCCGGAACTACCGGAAATCGATGCTTCCACCACTCCCGCCGCTTCCAAGGAAGCCACCCCGGATGCCAAGACCATCGATAACATGATCGAGCGTGCCAACGCCGACCACCCGCGTACTGATGGCCGTGAATGGCAGGCTTCCGACATCCTCAAGAACGTGGTGATCACCGTCAAGCACCCTGAGGATGAAGAGCATGACGAGCCGTGGCGTGAAGTGATTGTCGTCGGCGTGCCCGGCGACCGTACGGTGGATATGAAGCGACTGGAAGCCCAGTTCGCGCCCGCCGAACTTGAGGAAGCCACTGAGGAAGACCTGAAGCAGCACCCCGAACTGGTGCCCGGTTACATCGGACCGATGGTGCTTGGCCCGCAGGCCGAGGCTGCTGGCGTGAAGAACCCGGTTCGCTACCTGATCGACGCGCACGTGGTCAAGGGTTCCGCTTGGTTCACTGGTGCCGATGAGAACGAGGTCGACTACTACAACCTGGTGTACGGCCGTGACTTCAAGGTCGACGGCGTGGTGGAAGCCGTTGAGGTTCGCCACGGCGACATGAGCCCGGATGGTTCCGGTCCGTTGAGCTTCGAGCGTGGTGTGGAAATCGGTCAGGTGTTCCAGCTGGGTCTCAAGTACTCCAAGGCACTGGACCTGAAGGTGCTCGACCAGAACGGCAAGGCCGTGCCGGTGTGGATGGGCTGCTATGGCATCGGTGTTTCCCGCGTGCTGGCCTGCATCGCCGAAACACACCACGACGAAGCCGGCTTGGCTTGGCCGTCCGTGATTGCCCCGGCCGCCGTGCACGTGGTGGCCACCGGCAAGGACGCCGTGGCGTTTGAAGGTGCCGAGAAGCTGGTCGCCGAGCTTGAAGCCAAGGGCCTTGAGGTTATTTACGATGACCGCAAGAAGGTGTCTCCGGGCGTCAAGTTCAAGGATGCCGAGCTGATCGGCGTGCCGCTGGTCGCCGTGGTCGGCCGCGATTACGTCAACGACGGCACCATCGAACTGCGCGACCGCAACGGCGAAAACAAGGTCGCCGTGCCCGCCGCCGAAGCCGCCGACGCGCTCGCCGAGCGCTTCGCCGCCCTCAGTTGAGTCCCACTTACTCAGCCTCGGCGTTAATCGCATCAAGCGCCATTCTGCCCAGTCGCAGAATGGCGCTTTGCTGTGGATAACCGAAACTTATCCACATTCTTAAAAATTCAACTGCGTCACAGTATCCACATTTGCCAGTTGCCCTTGTGCACTTCAAACGTCATGCCTCACAGTGGAGGTACCGCTGGGGCGTGCAAGCCGGCAATGAAGCCGGAGACAGGCTCCGGCGGTCCACATCCAAACAACAGGCCAGCAGGCTGAGGAAAGGACCGATCATGGCAAATCAACAAGCAGCAGTGACCGTCACCGGCTTTGTGGCCGGTGATCCGACACTAGGCGGAACTGAGAGTTTCCGCGTGCTGACATTCCGTATGGGCAGCACGCGCAGTCGACTCAACCCGACTACCAGACAATGGGAGGATTACGGAACCGCATGGGTGGGCGTCAAAGCGTTCCGTGCTTTGGCCGTGAACGCCGCCAGTTCGGTTCGCCGCGGTGACCGCATCATTGTGGTCGGCTCACTCATCACCGAGCAGTGGACCAATGAGCAAGGCGAACCGCGCAGTAGAACCGTTCTCGAAGCCACCAACATTGGGCATGACCTGACCTTCGGCACCACGTCGCTGATCAAGCTACAGCGTGCCGGTAATGGGAACGGAGGCAATGGTGGCAACGGTAACGGCAATGCCAACGGTGCCGTCGAAGGTATGGATGGCGGAAACGGGCAACGAGCATCGTCGCCGTACGTTAGGCCAACGCAATATGGCGCGGGCGGTGCCGCATCCGGTGTGGGTATTGACCCGTATGCGACCTCGTCGGAATCTGGCCCCGTCGAATTTGGGGTCACCTCCGATTCCGGCCAATCGCCGTCGCCATCAACCGAGTCCGCGGCCGTGGCCGATGCCGTCATGTCGCAACCGGACGCCGACACCAATCAACCACAGCCCGTGGCCCAACAAACCTACGTCGACGGTTTCGCCGAATCTTCCAATCCCAGTGATTCCGAATTCTGAGTGCCAACCATACATCATGAAAAACCGCTGTGTTCGCCTGTAATCGAGGCAAACACAGCGGTTTTCCTTTACATAACGGGGATTACCAAATACGCACACGGTCCTTGGGCGCGAGCCACATGGCGTCGCCTTCGGTCACGCCAAAGGCATCGTAGAAGAGGTCCACGTTGCTGGCGATGCCGTTGGTGCGGAATTCGGCCGGAGAATGCGGGTCGATCTGCAGGTACTGTTCGGCCAGCTCGTCGCGGTTCTTGGTGCGCCAGATGGAGGCGTAGCTCAGGAAGAAGCGCTGCAGGCCGGTGAATCCGTCCATTTCGGGGGCGGTATCGAGCAGTGCCTTGATGGCGGCGGGGGAGCCGTCTTCTTTGGCGTCGGACTTACCTGCCGCCTTGCCGAGCGCGAATGCATACGCCTTGAGCGCGATGTTCACGCCGCCCAAATCGCCGATATTCTCGCCGATGGTCAGCGCGCCGTTCACGTGCGGTGCCTTATCAGGCTCGTCAGCGTACTTCTCGGCCAGCTGCAGCGGCACAAAGCTGTTGTACTGGGCGATCAATGCGCCGGTACGGGCCTCGAAGTTCTTGCGATCCTCGTCGGTCCACCAGTTGTTGAGCTTGCCGTCGCCGTCGTACTGCGAACCCTGATCGTCGAAGCCATGGCCGATCTCGTGGCCGATCACTGCGCCGATGCCGCCATAATTCGCCGCATCCTCGGCCTTCGGGTCGAAGAACGGGGGCTGCAGAATCGCGGCCGGGAACACGATGACGTTCATGCTCGGCTCGTAGTAGGCGTTCACCGTCTGCGGATTCATCAGCCATTCGTCCTTGTCGACCGACTTGCCGACCTTGGCCAGCTGATAGCCGGTCTCGTACAGGTTCGCGGCCTTGGCGTTCTCGGCGGGCAGCGCATCCGCGGAAACACTCAGCGCCGAATAATCGCGCCAGTGGTTGGTGTAGCCGATCTTCGGCGTGAACTTGGAGATCTTCTCCAGAGCCTTGGCCTTGGTGTCCTCGCCCAGCCAATCGGAATTGGTGATGGACACGCGGTAGGCGTCAATCAGATTGGCGACCAGCTCTTCCATGCGGCGCTTCGAGCTTTCGGGGAAGTGCAGGCGCACGTATTCGCGGCCCACATCTTCACCACAAATGCCGTTGACCAGGCTCACCGCGCGCTTCCAACGATCGCGCTGCTTCTTGGCACCGGAGAGCACCTTGCCGTAGAAGTCAAAGTTGGTGGTGTCGAAGTCGCGAGACAGGGAGGAGGCGAAGCCCAGAATCATGTGAACACGGGCCCACAGCTTAAGGTCGGCCAGATCGGCCTCGGCCCAGAACGCATCAAGACCAGTGAGGAAGCTCGGCTCGTGCACAATGACGCGCGCGAACACAGACTTGAAATCAATCGGCTGAGCCTTGGCGGCTTCGGTGGCGTCATAAGCGGTCTGCCAAGCGTCGATCCAAGAACCGAGATCGAAGTTTTTCAGCGTGGCGGCCAGATCGGCGTAATCGGTGGGGTTGTAGGTCTTCACCGAGTCGCGCGTGGCCACATTGTCCCAATGGTTGGCGGCGATCTTGGTTTCCACGGCAAGGAAGTGGCGGGCCATGCCGAGCGCGGCTTCGCTGGGAACCGTGGCGGGAGCGTTGCTCTCGTCATCGCCGGTGTTGGACGGCAGCTCATCGCCACCGTTGGACTCGGCGGCGGGCGCGTATCCGGCGTTCACCAGCTGGGTGGCGACCATCGCCACGTATGCTTCGCGCACGGGAGCGTAGTGATCCTCGCGATAGTAGGCCTCATCCGGCAAGCACAGGCCGGCCTGCTCAAGGTGGGCGATGTTGCGGTCCGGGTCGCCCGGGTCGCCGTAAACGGCCCAGCCGAACAGATCGGGGCCGCCGGCTGGGTTGATCGTGCCGAGCACGCGCGTGAGTGCGGCCTTGTCGATGGCGGAATCGATGAGGTCAAGCTCGTCGCGGATTGGGTCAAGCCCGGCGGCCTCTATGGCGTCGGTGTTGAGGAATGAGCGGTACAGGGCCTCAGACTTGACAGCCGGGCAGTCGTCGGCGTCGAGGATGTCGCGTACTTGGTTTTCGGCGTCTTCGGCAAGCTTGTCGAAGGAGCCGTAGCGCGAACGATCGTCGGGCAATCGGTAGGTGTCGATCCATGGGCCATTCACGTAGCGGAACAGGTCGTTGGTCGGCTTGATGACGGAGGAGAACGATGCCGGGTCGATGCCCGACGTCAGCGTTTCGGTTTCGTTGGTCATGGCCCTAAGCCTAATCGCGGCGGGGGAGAAGCGTTGATGGTGCAGATATTGCGTTATGGGCATTGCGCTGTCAGTGAACTAGACAGATTGCCTAATTGTGGTGATGGTTCAAATTAGACAACTTGTCTATCATAGTATGTGGAATCTGAACATGGACCTTGAGCTAAGGAGTTACGATGAGCAATCCAAACGAGGGCCAGTGGAATGGCCAGACGGGCCAGCCCAACCAGAGCCAGCCGAACCAGCCGAATCCGGCGGGTCAACCGGGCCAACCGCAGTATGGTGCGTATGACAGCAATCATGGCGGCCAATATCCTCCGCAAGGTGCGCCGGGAGCGCAAGACACTCAGAATCAGCATGCGCAGAACGGCCAGCCACAAGGCGAACCGAACCAGAACCCGTACTACGGCCCGTACGCCTACAATCCGAACTATGGCCCGAACGGCCAGCCGGCATGGGGGCCGGACGGTCGGCGGTATCAGGCGGACGGCCAATCGAATAGCCAAGCGGACGGGCAGCCGAATGGTCCATGGGGCGATCAAAGTCAACCCGGCTGGCAGCAGACCAACTGGTATGTCGGCAATTTCAGTCCATTCCGCCTGATCGAGGAATGGCTGCCGGAAAAAGCCAAGACCAAGATTCGCATCATTTACGGCGTGGTGGGCGTGGCCGCCATCGCCTTGGGCGCTGCGCTGTTGCTGGTGCCGAACAAGACGCTGGCTTTGGCCGCATTGTTGCTCGGCGTGTATTTCGTGATTTCCGGCGTGGTGCGCATCGTCAGCGCTCTCGTGGAGCCGGGTCTGCCGGGCGGCTGGCGTGTGCTGGACGTGTTCGTCGGCATTCTGCTGACCTTTGGCGGCGTGGTGGTTGTGCGCAACTACGGCATGACCGGTCAGACGCTGGCATTACTCATTACTTTGATGGTCGGTTTCGGATGGATTATGGAAGGCGTGCTGTCGCTGGTTGAATCGTGGCGTATCCCGCATTCCGGCTGGGCCATCGCCTATGCCATCATCTCGATTATCGCCGGCTTCGTGGTGCTGATGAGCCCGCTGAGCTCCGCCGTATTCATGATTATCTTCGGCGGATGCGCCATGGTGGTGATGGGGATTACTTCAGTGATTCGCGCGTTCACTTTCGGCAAGCGTCGCAAGTAATCTCACGCTTCATGCAACCAGTCCCCAGACAATCAATCCAAAGCGCCCGTGCAGGCTATGTGCTGCCGGGCGCTTTTTCTCGGCCTTGGCTATTAATGGGCTGCGAGTGGATTTCAGGTAGGCTTCTGGCGGTTGACCTCGGGCTGGTCTAGAGTTGAGAACAAGTCTCAACAAGGTAGAAAGAATCTCATGATCGAACTGAAAACCCCTCGTGAAATCGAGGAAATGAAGCCGGCTGGTCGTTTTGTCGGCGGCATTCTGAAGGAACTGCAGGAGACCACCAAAGTTGGTACCAACCTGCTCGAAATCGACGAGTTCGTCCACAAGAAGATCGTGGACCGCAAGGGCGCCGAATCCTGCTATGTTGACTACGCTCCTGACTTCGGCACCGGCCCGTTCGCCCACTACATCTGCACCTCCGTCAACGACGCCGTGCTGCACGGCGTGCCGTACGACTACAGCCTGAAGGACGGCGACCTCGTCTCCCTCGATCTCGCCATCTCTGTGGACGGCTGGGTGGCCGATTCCGCCGTCAGCTTCGTGGTCGGCAAAGACCCGGACCCCGAAGACCTGCGCATCATCAAGTGCACTGAGGAAGCGCTCGCCGCCGCCATCGACGTGGCCAAGCCCGGCAACCGTCTCGGCGACATCTCCAACACCATCGGCGACGTCGCGCGCGAATACGGCTACCCGATCAACCTCGAGTTCGGCGGTCACGGCGTGGGCCACATCATGCACGGCGACCCGCACGTGCCGAACGACGGCCGCGCCCACCACGGCTACAAGCTGCGCGAAGGCCTGGTCATCGCCATCGAACCGTGGTTCCTCAAGACCACCGACGAGATCTTCCAGGATCCGAAGGACGGCTGGACCCTGCGTGCCTCCGACGGCTCGCGCGGCGCCCACTCCGAGCACACCATCGCCATCACCGAGAACGGCCCGATCGTTTTCACCGATCGCACCAACCTCTGATCGGCGTTTGGCGTATGGTAGGTGCCTGATTGGCCTGTGATGGGCGATCAGCGTCTCATTAGCCGTCCGTCTGTTCGCGGTTTTCCCGCGAATTCGAGACGTAACAAGCCGAAGTGCGTTTGCTTTGATAGCATGAGCGCACTTCGGCTTTCGTGTATCGACCGGCATTCGCCAGCGGTAACACAGAAGACATAGAGTACCGAACACTAGTGTTCGCGAACGCGTGAACGTTAATGTTTGGGGTAAGTGGTTCATGAAGAGGAAGGTGCGCGAATGGCAACGGCACAACTTGATGTCGATTCGAACAAGTTCAACCTGCCCGTGGTTAAGGCTAGTGCAGGGCCGGATGGCATCGTCGTTTCCAAACTGCGCAACGATGGCTGGGTAACGCTTGATCCCGGATTCCTCACCACCGCGCAGTGCGAATCGAAAATCACCTACATCGACGGCAAGCATTCGATTTTGCGCTACTGCGGTTACCCCATCGAGCAACTGTGCGAGAACTCCGATTTTCTGGAGGTGGCGTGGCTGCTGCGCCACGGCGAGCTGCCGAGCAGGGCTGAGTATGAGCAGTTCTGTGCGGACATCAATCACAAGACGATGGTTGGCGAAGACTTCCGTACCTTCATGGGTTCGTTCCCGCGCTCCGCTCACCCGATGAGCGTGCTTGCCTCCGCCATCAATGCGCTGGCCACGTTCTACCCGGACACCACCGATATTTCTGACAACGACCAGCTTGATGAGGCCGCCAAGATCATCATGGCCAAGGCCCGTACAATTGTGTCGTACATCTTCCGTCGTCGTCGCGATGAGCCGATGCTGTACCCCGATTACGCGCGCGGCTATGTGGACGACTTCCTGCGCATGTGCTTCGCTGTGCCGTACGAGCCGTTTGAATCCGACCCGCTGTATGTGCATGCTTTGGGTCGTTTGTTGATTATTCATGCCGACCATGAGCAGAACTGCTCGACCTCGGTGGTGCGTATCGCCGGTTCCGCCCACGCTAACCTGTATTCGGCGGTGGCCGCTGGCGTCAATGCGCTGTCCGGTCCGTTGCATGGTGGTGCGAATGAGGCCGTACTGCGCCAATTGAAGGCGATTCGTGATTCCGGCAAGTCTGTGGCCGAGTTCGTGCGTGATGCCAAGGAGAATGGCCAGAAGATTTCCGGCCTTGGCCATCGTGTATACAAGTCGTACGATCCGCGCGCGGCGATTGCCAGGAAGTATCTGGAAAAGATCATGGAGCGCGAAGATACGCAGAAGCTGCCGTCTGACGAGCGCGCGCTGTTCGCCGTGGCCACCGAGCTTGAAGATATTGCGCTGAATGACGAATATTTCGTATCGCGCAACCTGTATCCGAACGTCGACTTCTACACGGGCTTGATTTATCGGGCGATCGGCTTCGATCCGGCCATGTTCACCACGCTGTTCGCGCTGGGCCGCATTCCCGGTTGGATTGCGCAGTACCGTGAGATGTTGGCCGACCCGAATACCAAGATCGGCCGCCCACGCCAGGTCTACACCGGTCCGGTCGAGCGCGATTTCGTGCCGATGGACGAGCGGTGATTGTTGGTTTGAGAAAGCGCTTCGCTGGAGATTCCAGTGAGGCGCTTTCTATATGTACAGCGCAAACCAGCTATGCTGCGACGGCTGCATAAGAACTAGCAGGGCTAGTTCTGAAATTGAAATAATGTGTGCGGTATCGAGGCGCACCGAGGGAAGGCGTACGAAGGTACGTCGACCGAGGGGCAACGAAGATAACGCTCCATTATTTCAATTTCAGTTCTTGTGCAGCTTGGCGTTGAGCTCAATTCCCACCTTGCGGTAGCGGGCTTCGATGCGGCCGTTCACCGAGTTGCGGATAAACAGAATGTTGTCTTTGCCGGAGAGCTCAGCACCCTTGACCACTTCCAGCGGTTCGCCAGCGGCGGCCTTGGCCTTGTCCCAGATGGTGATCTTAGTGCCGGCGGTGATGTACAGACCGGCTTCGACGGTGCAGTTATCGCCCAGAGAGATGCCGATACCGGCGTTGGCGCCGAGCAGCGAGTGCTCGCCGATGGAATTGCGCAGCTTGCCGCCACCGGACAAGGTGCCCATGATGGAGGCACCGCCGCCGATGTCGGAACCGTCACCCACGACCACGCCTTGCGAAACACGGCCTTCGACCATGGAGACGCCGAGCGTGCCGGCATTGAAGTTCACGAATCCGGCGTGCATCACGGTGGTGCCGGAAGACAAGTAAGCGCCGAGGCGCACGCGGTCGGCGTCGCCGAGGCGCACGCCGGTGGGCACTACGTAATCGATCATGCGCGGGAACTTATCCACACCGAACACGTTGACAGTGGCGGCAGGAGCTGCGTCAGGCAGTCCGGCCTGGGAGGCGAAAGCGAGAGCGGCTTCGGTGGAGGCGCGTTCGACGTCGGCCTTGCGCAGCGTGAAGTCTTCAACGGCGAAGGGGCCGTAGTTGGTCCACACCACATTGGCGAGCTGGGCGAAGATGCCGTCGAGGTTCAGCGTGTTCGGCTTGGCCATGCGCATGCTCATCAAATGGAGCTTCAGGTAAGCGTCCGCGGCATTACTGATCGGCTCGTCCAACTGGCTGACGACGAATACCGGCACGCGGCGAATGCCACGGGAGTCGGCCTCATCGTGAGCCAAAGTACCGAAATTGTGGTTCGGGCGATCGGACTCGGCCGGTGCCTCACCGAGATTCAGTTCGGGGTACCAGACGTCCAGGGTGGTGCCGGCGGCGTCTACGCTGGCCAGACCCCAGCCCCATGCGGTACGCTCTTCGCTCATAGTTGCTCCTTATTGTTGTACGCGCTAGTGCACGCTTGTGGACGCGCGATGCGATTAATGATTCCCACCTTAGCCTTATGTGCGCCTAGGTGAGGGACGATGCCCGCGAAATGGCTTGAAATCGTATTTCCCGGTAAAAAATTACCGAGTGTGATTGGCGATGGGATGATAGGTTCTCCGGTGAAATTCGCTGGTGAACAACTCGACAAGGAGGTGTGCGATGTGATGTTGCATCATTCGGGAGCATAGGCTGTGGCCATGCGACGCCCGGCATCATAGAGTTTGCGCTTGAGCGAATCGGGCTCAAGAATCACTACGCGGCCATCCCAGGAATACTGCAATGCCCACCAGAACACAGCGCGTTCGGGAGCATCGACGATGACTTCGAACTGTGTGCCGTCCGGTGAATGTTTGATTTGAGGGTCGTCGAACCATTCGAACACGTTGTTGAGCATGGATTCGTCTCGTACGGCCATGCGGATGCGAATCGGGGCATCGGCTACGGGGTATGGACGGTGGCGCATGAAGTTCACTGCGTCAAAATCAGCTGGTGCTGGTTTTTCCAGTGGCACTGTGCCGTTCCTGCCTTTGGCGCTGACGTTGGCGATTCGGTTGACCACGAAAATGCGGAGGTTGTCTTCGCCATGCAGGTGGCAGATGAGGTAATAGCGTCCGTTCTTGTACACCATCTGGTAAGGGTCGGCGGTGTAGGTAATTCGGCCTGCACCCGTACGGCTTTTATGCGGTATCAAGGTGCCATCCGGTCCGTAATCACGGTATTGGAAGGTTACGCCGTGGCCTTCTTCGATGGCTTGATTCAGCTGGTCGATAGTGGATAGGAACTCACCGTTGATATGCGTGTAGGTGGCCACATGGTCCAGGTAGCCTACTGCCTGCCCGGCGGCGCCTGCGAGCTCGCGGATTTTACCGATGAGGTCGTCCATGGTGTCGAGGCTGATGCGAGATAGGGTAAGACTGTCTAGTAGCAGTCGCATTTCGGCGGTGGATAGGAATGCGTCAAGATACCAGCCGGGTTGTGGATTCTTGCATTCGATGCCGGCAAGGTCGCTTTCGGTGAGATGCCCGATATGTCTGCCGAGAAATTCCGTGGAGGTCAGCTTTTTGAGCTGGTTTCGTATGGTCTTCTCGGTCGGCAGCTCGCTTGGATCTTCCAGCTGGTGTTTACGGGCAAGCTCATCGAGTATTTGCCGCACGGTCAGGCCATGCCCAAAGTAACTGTGACGCCATAGCACCTCGAAGATTTCGAGGGTGGTGTTCCCCGCATAGGATTTGCGTTGCGCCGGCTTGTCTGCATCCATACGTTAAGGCTACCGCGCACTTCGTCTAGGATGGAAACGTTGGGTTGAAATGCATTCGCTGGAAAGGAGGCTCGCCCATGAGCAAAGGGTATGGTGTGTTTGGCCATGTTCCCGATAATGCGGATGACGATGGCCTCCTGCCTTATGAGGATGATGATTCCGGCGTTTCCTGGGGCCATGCGTTGCGTCGTCGCAATCCTTGGAAAAGGGGAGACGACGAAGATGCCGATTACGACGACGGTCGGTATGACATAGATGACACTGATGACACTAATGGGGGCAGGGGCATCTATGCCGGTAAAAACGGCGGAGTAGGCGGCATTTCTGGTGAGACGGGTGGAATACTTGGTAGCTCAGGCGCGGCCGGCAGCAGAGACGTAACGTTTGGCGGAACGGACAGTTTGTCCGCCGCCGATGCGGTGATGCCCTATCGTTTCAGGCAAGGACGTTCCGTATGGTTCGACGATGAGGACGAAGGCCATTTCGCCGGGTCTGCGAAGCGTGCCGAAGCCCATGCCGTCCCTATCCTTGCGTTACGCAACGATGTGGAATCGTCATCGTCGAATGCCGTGCTCGCTCGTGCCCGTAGCATTGCGCGCAAAGCGGCCACCATGGTTATCAATCCGGTATACAGCGAAAATCATCGAACCGGGTATGCCGAACTTGACGGTATTCTACGTGGCACCACCAGCCCATCAAGTAGGTATCGCACCAGCGTGCAATTCGACCTCGATACGGGGGAGGAGGTCGGCGGCAAGTGCTCATGCCCGGCTTACGGCCGTGGCTATGGCATGTGCAAGCACATGATTGCGCTCGCCTTCATATTCTGCGATGATCCGCAGCGTTTTGAAGGCTACCGTGCCGGGGCTGTGAGGCCGTCTCGGACGCTGATTGACTATATGGAGCACGCCGATAGGCAAGACGCTCAAGCCAAAATTCGTCGTCGCAATGCGGTTATGCGTCGGTTTGATGCCACGCAAGGGAAAAACGGTGCAAATGCTCGGCGTACAAAAAGCGGATACGGCTCTCGTGCCGGCACCCGAGGCGGCGGGTATCAGGGTGACAGCGAGACTGTGGGCTTGGGGCAGGTGCAGCTTGTCCCGATATTGAGTTTCATCGACGGCGTGTGGAGCGTGGAGTTCAAGATCGGCTCGGCTTCCAATGGGTCCAGTTATGTGCTGAAATCGATTCCGCAATTTGTGCTTGCCATGGCGAACGGCGACTATGCGGATTATGGGCAGAAGCTTGCCTTTATTCATACGCCGGATATGCTCGATGATGATTCGCGCCCCCTGCTGGACGTCCTTGATGATGCGATGGCCGTGCGTCGTGCGGCCGAGCAGCAGGACAGGTATTACGGGCATATCGCCATCGACCGTCATCTGACGCTTTCAGCACCGGAAGTGGCCCGGTTGCTGTCCGTACGTGAGGGCAGAGGCGTACAGCTCGTGCTGAACACATGGTTCTCCGGGCAGCCTGCATCGGTGCCAGTTGATGGTGGCGAGCCAGATTTTCTCATGCGCATTGCGCGGCGTGATTTCAATACGTATGGTCCGGATGCCGGATACCTGCTTACCGGAGTGCCAGCGGTGGAAACCGTGATTGACGGCGGCAAGAATGTATGGCTGTTGCTCGCCTCCACTAATCCGGCCGGTGCGGTATCCGCCATGGTGGCGGGCTCTCAGCGTAAAAGCGCAGCAGGATGCCGATTCGTCCGTTGCCCGAAACGATTGATTCCGTTGCGAGGACTATTGGGAGACCTGTTTGAACCCGATGGCGAGGGACAGGTCATTGCCGGCGATGACATCGCCCTATTCGCACGCACGCTATTGCCTCAGCTGGTTGGTGCCGGACTGTTGGAGGCCAGTGAGATTCCTCGCGAGCTGGCTGAATTAAGTCCTACGGAATGCAGCCTCCAGTTTTATCTGGATCGTGATGAGCATGGTGTGCAATGCGAGGTCAAGGCACGCTACGGCGATGCCATTGTCCCGTTGCTACCCGATGGCCCGACGGTGCATGCTGAGGGCGAGCGTTCCATCCCCTTGTCTCGGGGCGTGATTGGGCGTGATTTCGACGCTGAGCATCTTGCGATTGATGTAGTGCGTGAATTCTTTACCATGCCTGACCAGCGCAAGCGCGTTGCGGCCGCCACTCATCAGACGGTGAATGGGTTCCGAACGCCGGCCGCGCGAAAGGCCACCAAAAAATTCGTGTCTGATGCGGCCACTATCGATCGCGATGACACCACGCAGATCGTTCGTCTCTTTGACGAGGGATTGCCGGCACTAAAGGAAGTGGGGGAGGTCTTCACCACACCGGCTTTTGACCGGCTGATCGCGCCCAAGCCACCAAGCGTCAAAGTCGGATTGTCCATCAAAGGCAACTTGGTGGAGATATCACCCCTCGCTGATGAAGTGCCGCCGGACGAAGTGGGTGCCTTGCTATCTTCGTACCGTCGGCGTCAACGATTCCATCAGTTGAAGGACGGCACGCTTGTCAAACTCAGCGGCGCGAATCTCAGCACGTTGGACCGATTGGCCAGCGACCTCGATCTGAGCGAGCAGCAGCTCAACTCCGGACTGATCGAGTTGCCGGGCGGTCGAGCATTCCTACTGGATGGTGAGCTGCCGGATGACGGCTCCGATGTAGTCAAGGACGCTTCGTTCACCGAATACATCGACGATCTCAAGATCATCGACCCTAAGTCGTATGAAGTGCCGGATAGTCTCAAGCATATTCTGCGCCCTTATCAGGTCGAAGGCTTTCAATGGCTGAACACGTTGTGCGACAAGGGTTTTGGCGGCATTCTGGCCGATGAGATGGGCTTGGGTAAATCCGTGCAGCTTATCGCGTTGCTCCTGTCTCGATATCAGCGGAATACCGGCGAGATGGGCGACGGCAGCCTTGGCCCATCGCTGATCGTGTGCCCGGCGTCCTTGGTGTACAACTGGGGTGCCGAATTCACCAAGTTCGCCCCGAGCTTCAATGCCGTGGTGGTGGCCGGTACCAAAGCCGAGCGCCGTACCGCCATCGGCCGTGCGTTCCGGGCGGATGAACCCACCGTGCTCATCACCTCATACGACCTGCTGCGCCGAGATGTCGATGATTACACCGCCAATGAGCAACGTTTCAATGTCATGGCATTGGATGAAGCCCAGTACATCAAGAATCACACCACGAAAATAGCCAAAGCGGTCAAGGCCGTGGCCGCCGACCATCGTTTCGCCTTGACTGGCACGCCGATCGAAAACCGACTCTCCGAACTATGGAGCATTTTCGACTTCCTGATGCCGGGGCTGCTCGGCTCATATAAGCGATTCCATGAGCGTTATGAGTTGCCCATCTCCAATGCCCGGGCCGCGGATGGCAGCACGGCTGAAGGTCGGGCCGCCGCACAAGTCAATCCTGAGGCCGCTCGGGTATCTCGCCAATTGCAGTCGTTGGTGGGCGTGTTCATCAAGCGCAGGCTGAAGTCCCAGGTGTTGACCGATTTGCCGGACAAGCTAGAGACCACGCTGACCGTGCGGCTTGCCGGCGAACAGCGCAAACTGTATGCGGCTCACGAGCAGCGGCTCAGAATGCAGCTCGAACACAGCGAAGAAGCCGATTTCAACACGTCGAAGATTCGCATCCTCGCCGAGTTGACCAAGTTGCGCCAGATCTGCTGCGATCCGAGGCTGCTGTACGCCGATGCCAAGGATCAATCGGCCAAGCTTGCCGCCATCACCGAACTGGTGGAAACCTGTGTGAACGAAGGCAAGAAGGCGCTGATCTTCTCCCAGTTCACCAGCTTCCTTGATCTGATCGCCGAACGTTTCGACGCGCAAGGCCTGCGCTACTACACCATCACCGGCTCCACGCCCAAGAAGAAGCGTCTCGAACTCGTCGACCAGTTCAATGCGGACGATACGCCTGCCTTCCTGATTTCCCTGAAGGCCGGCAACACCGGACTGAACCTGACCGGTGCCAGCGTGGTCATCCACGCCGACCCATGGTGGAACGCCGCCGCACAGGATCAGGCCACCGACCGAGCACATCGTATCGGTCAGACCGAAGACGTCAACGTGTATCAGGTGGTGGCCAAAGACACCATCGAAGAACGTATCTTGGAGCTTCAGCATACTAAGAGCGAGCTCGCCCGCCAGTTCACCGACGCTTCCTTGCTTGCCGACGAAGCCGGCACCGGCGCCAGCGCCCTCACCGAAGCCCCCGCCTCCATCGCCACCCTCACCAAGGACGATCTCCTCAATCTGCTGGGGTGACAGAGCTTCTTTGTGCACTCCCCATCCCGATTAAGAACATGTGTATTCATGGGTTTGCGGATGTGTAGGTGAATGGTGAAAGTGTTTTTCGATATTTTTATATCGATATTCGATATATTATGATGGTGGCATACGGTGCAGTGCAGGTTCATCCATTGATATTGATATTGGATTAAGGAGCATAGCCATGAACGCTGGTATCGCATTCATTTCTCGTAAATCTCGCAAAACAGACGTCGCTTGGCGCTATGCCATTGCCGTGGTGCTTGTCGTGTGTTGTATTGGGCTCGCATATGTGGAGATTGTTGTGGCGCCGTGGTTTATCAATGAGGTGGTGTCTATGTTTCCGGAGACCACGTTGCTTAAAGAACCGTCCATGTTCTGGGAATGGGCGATTCTGCTCGCCGTTCAGGCGACTTTGCTGTGCACGGCGGCCAAATTGGTGGTACCGGAGCGTCTGTTGGCTCAAGCAGCTGGACTGCTGGATATGATTCGTATCGTCGCGCTTATCGTCGTGTTTTCGGTAACCACTACCGGTAACATCACAATCTGCCTCATGAATTTCGGAACTCCGGGCTTTGTATATGGCGTGGCCCTATGCAGCCTCGCTGCGATCATCGCCATCATCGTGCTGCTGAAACGGCGGCGCTACAGCACCTGCTCCATGCCGATGTGATATGGAGTGAGTCCCATGCGTTCGTAGAAGGCTTGGGCTTTGGGGTTGCAGGCCCAGACGTTGAGCGTTACGTTGTGGCAGCCGGATTGACGGGCGAAGTCGAGCACGTAGCGATACAAGGTGGAGCCTACATGGTGGCCGCGGGACCGCTCGTCAACGCATAGATCATCGATGTACAGGGTTTTGATATCGGTCAGGATATTGCTGTTGAGGTGCTGCTGGAACACGCAGAATGCGTAGCCAAGCACTTGGTCGGTGGCGGGGGAGTCGGCGTTATGTTCGGCGTCAGTGCCGTCATTGGCAGATGGCGCAACCGCCACGAACACAGGGGTCTGATCGTTGGCCAGAATCGCCTTCAATTCCTCGTCCGTGTATTTCTTGACACCGCCTTTGAACAGATCCGGTCGGCCGGCATGATGCACTTCGAGCACCTGCCGCAGCAGTTCGTCGATCTGGGGAATATCGGCCGCCGTGGCCCTACGAATCGTCATGTCATCCATTGAACTCAGTCTAATCGGGCAGTCTCGACCGGCAGATGATCATTGCCCGCGATAAGAGACACGGACGGGCAAGATGGGTGATCGTTCGTTCAGGCTCTCATTCTCGCCGCAACGTCACGGTAGTCTGGAGTGCGTGAATCGCAAGAAACAGCCAGTGGAGAAGTATGAGCGGGGCACCCGTTCGTACACGATGTCGCATATTCGTGGCAAAGACACCAAAATTGAGGTACTGGTACGCAGCTACCTGTTTCGCAAGGGGTTGCGATTCCGCAAGAACGACAAGCGTTACCCCGGACACCCGGATGTAGTACTGCCGAAATACCACGCCATCGTGTTTGTCAACGGCTGTTTCTGGCACATGCATGAAGGATGTTCCAAACATTCGATGCCGAAATCGAACGTGGAATTCTGGCAGGCGAAACTACTGCGCAATCACAATCGAGACATCGCGCAGCGAGCCGAACTGGAGGCCGCTGGCTGGCGTGTAATTACCGTATGGGAGTGCGAATTAACGAAAGCCGTGCGCGACGAACGCCTCGCACGGCTGTATGAGCAGATTGTTGAAGGAGATGCAGATTCAGCGGAATAATTTCAGCTCCCCTCTGGAGGGGAGCTGAAATCAGGATTCAAACGGGAACTTCAGGCCCCAACGGTCACGAATCGCATCCATCAGCTCCATGATGCGGATGGTGTCGGCGTGCGGCATCGCCTCGCATTCGATCTTGCCGTCCAGCAGCGCGTTGGCCGCATCGGCCACCTCATACTCATAACCGGTCAACTGCGGCGGCACCGCAATGCTGCGCACGGGCTTGTGGGCGTTGTCATAGATGTCGATGGACTCGGGATTGTTGATATTGGTGACCACCAGATAACCCTCGGTGCCCCACACATAGCCGCCGCGGTCGGAGGAAACCAGCATCGAACTGGTGGACACGGCCATCGTGCCGTCGCTGTAATACAACGTGGTGGAATTCTGCGCATCCACACCGGTTTCGGCGGGCACCATCGACGTATCGAAATGATCAAGTGTACGGCCATGGTCGGCGCCGACCGCCATATCCAGGAAGTTCAGCGGATACACGCCCACATCGAGCAGCGCGCCACCGGCACAGGCCGGATCGGTCATACGTGCCTTGCCGGACACCGGATAGCACAGGTTGGCGCTCGCCGCTTTCACCTCGCCGATCTCGCCGGACTCGATAACTTCGTTGATGAGCTTGCGGCTGGGCATGTAGCGCGTCCAGATGGCCTCCGTGCACAGCATGCCGGTTTCCTCGGCCACGGCCAGCGCCTCACGTGCCTGCCCGGCGTTCGCGGTGAACGACTTCTCCACCAGCACGTTCTTGCCGGCTTTCATACACAGGATCGCCTGTTCGGCGTGCAGACTGTGCGGGGTGGCGATATACACCAGATCCACATCCGGGTCCGCCACCAACTCCTCATACGATCCATAAGCCTTGTCAAAATGCCATTGGTCGGCAAAAGCCTGCGCGCGCGTAATATCACGGGCCGCTACCGCATACGGGTGAATCCATGAGGAATACAGTGAATCTTCAGCCATCTGGGTCAGGGTGCCGGCCATGGTGTGAGCTATGCGGCCCGCACCCAGAATCGCGACGTTGATTTTTTCGCCGCTGGCCTCGAACTCGGCGCGCTTGCCATTGAATCGACTCATTATTCCTCCTTGAATGCGGGTTGGTGCACTCAATCGACCTACAGTGATTATAGAAGAAGAAACCTTGTCCCGTGAGGCGGATAGAACCGAAATATGGAAAACGAAGCAGCGCAGCAGCCCAAATCTCCGGCCGCGTCTCCAGTCATGTCCCGCCGAGCGCGTGAGGCCAATCCCTTCCGTGCCATGGTATTCGGCGAACAAGCAGACAAGATGATCGCCCAAGGTACCAGCGTCATCAAATTAAGCCTTGGCGAGCCCGATTTCGGCGCGCCGCCCGCCGTACGCGACGCCATGCGCGAACAGTACGACGGCCGGGCCCTGCCGTACACCGCCGCCATGGGCCTACCTGAACTGCGTCAGGCCATCGCCGACTTCTACCGCGAGCGTCATGACCTTGACATCGACCCCAAGCGTATCTGCGTGACCGCCGGCGGTTCGGCCGCCCTGCTGTTGGCCACCGCGCTGACCGTGGACCCCGGTGACGATGTGATTGTGGCCGACCCCTCCTACCCATGCAACCGCGAACTTGTGCGGTCGTTTGAAGGCCGGGTCATCGATGTGCCGACCTCGGCCGCCACCCGCTTCCACCTGACCGCCGACCTGTGCAGCCAGTACTGGACGAGCAAGACCAAGGCCGTAATGATCACGTCGCCGTCCAACCCCACCGGCACCACCATCGACTTCAACGTATTGGACGAGGTGTGCAAGTTGGCCGCCAGCCGCGGCGCATGGCGCATCGTGGACGAAACCTACCTCGACTTGGCTGACCGGGAGCCGGACGGTACCGAAGTCAAATCCGTGCTGGCCTGCGACCCCGATGCCATCGTATGCAACAGCTTCTCCAAGTTCTTCGGCATGACCGGCTGGCGCCTCGGCTGGGCGATTCTGCCGGACGACCCCACCGTGCTGGAAGCGGTTGACGATCTGGCCACCAACTACTACCTGTGCGCCCACACGCCCACGCAACATGCGGCGCTCGCCTGCTTCACGCCGGAAAGCTTGGCGGAATGCGAAACTCGTCGTCAGGAATTGCTGGCCCGTCGCCGCATTGTGATTGACGGGCTCAAGCGCATCGGTTTGCCGGTTGAGGTGGAGCCGAATGGCGCGTTCTACGCCTACTTCGACATCTCCCGCACTGGTCTGGATGCCTGGACGTTCTGCGAACGCGCGCTGGATGAAGCCCATGTGGCTCTGACTCCTGGCCGCGACTTCGGCGCGGCCACGGCGGATACGCATGTGCGCCTGAGCTATGCCGCCTCACGTGAGGCCCTGACCGAGGGGCTGGAACGTCTCGGAACGTTCGTCGAATCGCTGTGAACGGCGCGGCAGCCGGTGTGACTGTTGTACAGTAGTCGAGTTTGTGTGATGTTCGGCTGGCCTCACGGTGTTGGTTGCCGGCCGAACGACTCGCCATGGTGGCGCACGGCTGGCTGATTGCGATGGTCGGCCCGTTGTTCGGCCATCACGGGTTAGGTAAGGTCAGGAATAGGAATCATGGTCAATCTGCGTTCGCATACCACGCGACTTGGTGTGCTTGATATCGGTTCGAACACTATCCACATGCTTATCGTCGACGCCGCCCCCGGCGCTCGCCCTGACCCCGAGGCCAGCACCAAATCCACAGTGCGCCTGATGAAGTATTTAAAGGACGACGGCTCAATCAAGAAGTCCGGCATCGAGGCGATTCTGGAAGCCGTGTCCCAGTGCATGCGGCTGGCCGAGGAATACGAAATCACCCAGTTGCTGGTTATGGCCACCTCCGCCCTGCGTGAGGCGCCGAACGGCAACAAAGTGATTCACAAGATCGAGGAACTGATTGGTCAGGGCGTCACTGTGCTGTCTGGCACGGATGAGGCTCGCCTGACCTTCTTGG
>OGOM01000888.1_pt1 | contig 25957 bp, 17 predicted proteins | sample 1552681 | NCBI WGS metagenome assembly OGOM01 (sample SAMEA2580188, study PRJEB22360) | human gut metagenome | biome: human gut; feature: human-associated habitat; material: faeces | place: Denmark | collected 2008/2010 | reverse complement strand
GGAGTTCCGTTCACGCCCATGGTACGATAGGTTTCCGGACGGTTGCAGAGATCCCTCGGATTCGGAGAGGAGGGGTGGGATTCCTGTGTTTCCGACTCCGGTATGGAACGGGTATCCAACGATTCGTCCGTACCGTCAAAGCCATCTTTCTCATTCTCACGGTCAACCGGATCATCATCACTACCGGAATCATCCTTCTTTACGGACTGTTTCTTCGATCCGAAACGCTGCTTGCGGGCGGATTTGAGTTGCTCCTTCAGTTTTGTAATCTCCTGTTCCAGGGATTTACGCGATTTGCGTTCTTCCTCAAGAAGGGATTGCGACTCATTTAATTTTTCCAGCATCCGGTGGGAGCGGGATAACTCTTTTGTCAGATCCTCCAAAACCAGTTTCATCGCCCGGTTATCCAACTCAGCGTTCTCCAGACGCTCGATAAGGTATTCCACATAGCGGTTTTTCATTTCATCGGACATATTCTCACAGCGGTTAAAAGCACGACGAGAGAAGGTCTCCCGAGACAGAAGCTCGCGTTTCTGAACTATAAACTGGCGTAATTCGTCCGTATCCATATCCTGCTCTTTGTGATATAAAGATACAAAAAAAACTTGATATAACCATATAAATACGGAACATAATCATCTTATCTTTAACGATTTAATTACGGGATTCTCCAACAGGAGGACCACGTCCTTCCAGTCTATCCGGTAGGCGACCTCGTTACCTTCGTCATCCTTGATTATACGCATAAACTGATAGCCCGAAACAAACTTCTTCTCGAAAAGACTATACGAACGGTTATCATAGGCGAACAGCCGAACGATACGCCGGTCTTTAGACATCACGATATAAATGTCACCGTCTGAGGGCTCACGGTGCAACTGTTCACGGATGACGGACAGAACACGGGAATGCTTACAACGCATGTCAGTAAAGCCACGCAGGTGAATGTCCTTCTTGACCGGGTTTTCCACTGAAGGAGAAGACGGAACGGAATCCGAGGGCGGAACCGGGGGAACACCATCCACCTGAACTTCTACTATTTTTCTGCGGGTATCCTTGTACCATTTATGAAAAAGGTTGTAAGGAACGTTATGCGTTGAACAGAATGACTGAAGAGACACACCATGAGGGACGGCCTCCGTTTGGTACTGAAAATAAAATCTTTCAAGATCTTCGCTACTATACATAATTGTTGGATTGAATTGCCAACAAAGATAGAGATAGCATTTTAGAGCCCTAATTTGAGCGCTTACTATTCAGCGAATCGTGTACACGAGATTTTGTAGTAATTATCCAGAAATAATCTTTTGATTATCATATAATTAGTAGCTATTTCATTTGCACATATCAGATAAAATCGCTATTTTTGCATTTATGAAACAACCGGTTACCGACATAGCGACAGCCCTTCATAGCCTTACTTCTCAGCTTGAATTGATGCAAAAGACCATCGATTCACAGCACTCTGAGATATGCTCACTTAATCGCAATGTCGATAGGTTGCTGAAAGAAAACCATGAGTTGCGCAAGCGGCTGGAGAAATATGAGAAGCCACCAAAGGACTCCGTCAACAGCAGTACTCCTCCGTCTAAAGAACCCATCAAATCAGAGATGGAACGCCGGACAAAATCATTGAGAAAGAAATCAGACAAGTCTGCCGGCGGTCAGCCGGGTCATAAAGGGACGACCCGTAAAATGGTGGCAACTCCGGATGAGATTGAAAATGTCTCTTCGCAGTTCTGTACTGAATGCGGCAGGAATCTGTCAGATGTCGAAGGCGTGCTTGATTATGTTACCCAGGAGATAGACCTTCCACAGATACGACCGGTCTATCGTGAACGCAGATTTTATAAAAAAGTCTGCACCTGCGGTTGTTGCAACCGTGACTATACTCCTCGCAAAAGGGGAGGCAACGCGATCACTTTCGGCCGGAACATCAGAGCTGTTGCCACTTACCTGAATGTGATTCAGTGTATGCCTTATGAGCGGTTGCAGTCGTTGTTTGAAACGATGTTCAATGTCAGAATCAGTCAGGGAACGCTGGCCAATATCGTCCGTGAGATGCTTGATAAATCCCGCCCGGCCATTGACTTGATAGGACGTATGATCAAAGAATCCGCCGTGGTGGGCTTTGATGAATCGGGATGTTACATTAATGGAAAGCTCAACTGGTCATGGATTGCACAGACAACCTATCTGACACTTGTGTTCCGAGGCACCGGCCGTGGTGCCAAAGTCCTTGAAGAACGTTTCGGAGACTCACTGAAGAATATGGTTGCCGTGACAGACCGCCACAGCGCATACTTCGCCATTGACTTCCTCGACAATCAGATATGCCTTGCCCACCTTCTTCGCAATCTGGAATACCTTAACGACATTGACAAGGAGCAAACATGGGCCGGAGAGGTTCAGACGCTCTTGCGGGAGGCAATCCATCAACGGAATATAAATCCCGGCGAGGCGCTTCCAAAGCAAAGCTGGCTTGGCAGACTTGACGCACTGCTCAAACGCAACCTTGACAATCTGCGAAAAGAGTTCAATGAACTGAAACGGGGAATTGTCAAATGCCGGGATTACATCTTCAACTTCCTTGAGAACCCGGAAATACCATCGGATAACAATGCTTCGGAGCGCGGAATCCGCAAACTCAAGGTCAAGCAAAAAATCTCAGGCTGCTTTCGTTCAGACACTAGTGCCGATGCCTTCCATGCTATCCATTCCATTGCTGACACGGCATGGAAAAACGGACAATCTCCTCTTGACGTTATCCTTGCACTCGTTTGATAAAAGCGAGCCAGTCTGTCACGCCTTTCTTTTGGCTGAATAGTTACCACAATTCCTATAACTACTATAGTACATAAACATGTTATTATTCAATATGTTACGTTTATCAATATGCACATTTTTCTTCTTTTTGAGCAAAGACTATTAGATAAGCCTGCAAATACATATTGATAATCACCAAATTAGAAATTCTCAGATACCTGAATAGTTACCAATTCCTTTACTTACAAAAGTAAAAGAAGAATCATCACTCCATCCCCTTTTCCACTGTCTGCAGGAAACTTCTTCCAAACAATACCCAGCCCACGCATACCACGCCCGTGAAAAATACGAAGCCGACGAGGAGCAGTGCCTTACTTGGTTTTGATGCCTTTACAGGAATAGTAGCAGGTTCAACAATAGTATAAACAGGAGTTATCTCCTGCACCTTTGCCTCAGCTATCTGCAACTGCTGTGCAACGGATGTATAGACTTGATAGGCAAGATTCATCTCATTTTCCAGACGCACTTGTTCGGCACGGTAACTTTGGAGGATGATATTCTTGTTGGCATCGGCAAACTTGGCATAGTTTTCTTGAGCTTGTTCGTACTCTTTCTTCTTACGTTCAAAAAGCTTTTCTTGAAAATGAAAATCCTTACGGGCTTTATTAGTACGATAATCAATAATGTAAGATTGTAACCTGTTTACAACAGTATCTGTCAGACATGCTGAAATACGAGGATCCTGCATCGTGACAGAAATCGTAGTAACCCCGGTCTTTTTATCTACCGAAACACCTATATGACTACTCAATGCTTTCACTATATCAGTCTGCTCTTTTGTCAGCTGAAAAGGATCTAATTTTTCCGCCTCTTCTTCTGATTCCTTAAACAGAGAAACAATCCAGCCTAAAGCCTTGAATGGGGCAGATATGATATACGACCACCATGGCACACGCTGGTATTCGTCCATATAATCATAAAGTGTGGTGCTTATCTCCCCATCCATATTCCGGACAGGAACATCAAACAACCCTGTCACAAAAGGAGTGGAACTCACAATATCCGGATATAAATCAGGATAAATCGCATCAGACCCTGAAGATGTATTCAGACTAATGCCTGCCAAACTTGCCAGTGAGGAAAGGCTTCCTCCCTTATTATCAGAAGCTTCCGGAGCAATCATTACACTTGTTGTATATTCCTTGGGAATACTGAAAGCAATCACCAGTCCCACAATCACTGCATAGCCGCAACACTTCAATATCCACTTGCGCTCTGCCCAGACCTTCAAGGCAAGCTCTAGCAAATCAATCTCCTCTTCCAGTGGATGTTTATTCTGCTGTCCGTCATTCATATCAGCATCCTTTCTTTTTATATCTTCCACTTATTTATTATTTAAAAGCATTAGTCAACGTAGCCACCATCGCCGCAATCGTCGCAGTCATGGAGCTCATACCCATAATCTCGGAAAGTTGGAGACGCTTCCTCTCAGACTTTGTGGGAACCACAATCTCACAACCCGGCTGGATTAAATCACTGTCACTCTTCTTAGCACGGGCTACCGTACCGTTCAGATAAATAATGTATGCCTTCTTCTTTTTCGCATTCTCGCCATAGCCACCTGCCATATTGATATAATGTTTCAACTTGGCACCTTCCTCCCAGGTTACTGTATTGGGATACATCACAGAACCGCTGATCTTCACCGTATTGATGTATTCAGGAATATACACGATATCTCCCTCACGCAGGACAATGTCATAATCACTACCCGGATGTGACAGAGCCTTTTTCATGTCAACGCCTACCGTGTAAGTGTCGGAGATAGCAAGCTTGTTCACTGCAATGCTATCGGAACCTTCACCGCTCTGTGCCATGCGAAGCACATCCGTCTCACGCCGACGTTCCTCATCATTGCGCTTACGAATCAAACGTCCCCCCTTTATATATGCCGCCGGAGTAATTCCGCCTGCACGACCTATCACATCACTCAGACGTTCATTCTTCTTCAACAACGAATAGCTGCCGCTGAAAAGCACCTCACCCGCAACCGTCACCATGCGCTGAACTTGGTAGGCAGGACTGCGACGAACCTGGACTACATCGAAAGGTTGCAGGTAGAAACTACCGGCATCCGTCAGAAGACCGTCCTTGATGTCAAAGGTGAATGTCTCCGCAAGCTTGCTGCTGTAGGCAGTACTCTTGGGATCCTTGATGCGGCGCGTCACGCTCACACAGGTAGTGGCGGCAGCCTCGGTAAGACCTCCCGCCTGGACAATCATATCCTCTATCGTTAAGTTATCGGAGTACAGGAAAGTACCGGGATTGAGCACCTCACCATAAATGGAGACCGTCTCGCTCTCCTTCAAGTCATGGATACCGGGAACATACAGATGGTCGTTCTTCTGAAGGGGTATATCAGAAACCGTACCGTTCATGATACCCTCCAGATCAACGGCAACCATTTCGTGCGTAAGATCTTCACGCTCACGGTCCAGAAGGACCCGGGCAAGGAAAGCATCTCCCCGGAGTCCCTCAGCCTTCTTTATCAGCTGCTTCACCGTATTCACCTCACCGTCCAACTGATAAAGCCCCGGACGATAGACGGCACCACTGACCTCAACCTTGTTCTCAAAACGGTCGAGTACGGCGTCAACCGTCATTAAGTCACCGTCGTCTAAACGGAATACGGAATAGTCCATCTCATCCACATTATATACTTGATGTTCACGTCCGCTTTTACGGATGATGCGTACAGCCTTCTTATAGGCATCTCCCATAAAGCCACCCGCATACTTCAGTAAGGAAGCAACCGTCTCGGCAGGCTTCATTTCATAATACATGGGACGTTTCACCTTACCTACTATCTCGACCAACGACTGGTAGGGACTCACGATAATCACATCGCCCTCCTGCAGACGGACATCGTCATTCATCTTGCCCTGCATGATGAACTCATAGACGTCCAAATGCTCTATCGTCTCTCCGTTACGAACCAGACGGATGTCACGCAAGCTACCGATATTATTCACACCACCGGCACGGTACAAGGCATGGAAAACCGTAGAAAAGGCCGAAAGTGTATAAGTACCCGGCACCGTGACCTCACCCATAATATGAATCTGAATGGTACGTATATCGCCTAAAGTCAGACGGATCTGTGAATTGGGATCCCCCCCTCCGATACCGGAATAGATCTTGGACAGTTCCCGTTGCAGATAAGCGTTGGCTTCTTTAACAGTCATGCCGTTCAGATAAACGGGACCGAGATCTTTCACCTGGATACTACCCTCGGGACTGATGGTCTGGCGGATGGTATTCTCGGAAGCTCCCCAAATATCTATGATCACCTCGTCACCGGGCCCCAGCCGATAATTTGCCGGAGTAGCCAGATTCACACTAGGTTCAAAGGAGAGATTACGGTTCTGGAACAGATTATGACCGAAAATCTGTATGCCGGCAGCCTCAGGGGCGGACTGGCTTTCAAGTCTCTCATCAACAACCGCTTTCTGGTCATCCAGTTCGGCAGCCTCGTAGGATTCTCCCACAGCAACCGAACGCTTGCGCATCTGTGAGGGAGCTTCAGAACCCGGGACAGCAACACCCGAGTTCTCATATTTATCCTTGATGCGGAGCACCTGTTCGCGGGTCACACCACGGCGCAACAGTTCGGCAGTCATCTGCTTCTGAGATTTTCCGGCTGCCTGTGCTTGTTTCACATATTCAACCACTTGCTCGTCGGACATGCGCTGGGCATAGGCAGAACCGAAGAAAATAAAAAGACATAAAATCAGAAATAAGATTCGACGCATAATTTAATGTTTGTTAGATTCTTATATGTCACACACTGAAAAAATCAAACTAATCCGGGAAGGTGGAACCAAAGGTGATTTATATTTATTACTTCGCGTAGTAATGAAAGAGTTAGTACCACGCTTCCCGGATATTCAATAGATATTGGGCATCTACTAAAGGGGGTATAACCCACTTTGAGTTATATTTTTAATCAAATAATAAGTTATTTTACTATATTCATTGGCAGAAATGCCATATAATCCGTTTCTCTGGAGGCTATTTTTCGTAATACAATGCGTGGAATCCTTTTCACTCATTACATGAATATATCACTTGTATGTTTAGCTCTATATGTCTTTAACTTTTCCCGTGTCTCTTACATTCTCCACTCCATTTTTTTTTGCCTTGCGAGAAAACTTTCACCTGTTTTAGTCCTCAAGATATTCCCACGGATAGGGATTGTCAACTACATTCCGGAATTCCTCGACAGCTTCCTGCTGTTCGGCAGTGAGCGATGCGGAGTCCCAGGAAGAAATAATCTTCCGGGCTTCGTCGACCAGGAGCTCATCGAACACTTCTCCATAACAGGCAGTAAGCAGACGGAGTTTCAACAGCGAAGCGGGAAGGGTATCAAGGAGATTCCAACAACGGTTTAATATCTCCTGGAGGTGATCCTGCTTCTCGCCATGGTCAATGAACGATGCGTTATAACCCATCAAGAGAGCAAGACAGACGTTTGCCTGTTCTTCCGTAGTAGTACCTCGAGCACTGGAACCATACAAAGCCGCAGTCAAGCGGTAAACCTCACCGTTGCGGCGGGAAAGGTCATCACTATAGATAGGACTACCGTCCATACCTAAATACATCAGTTCGTGCGCAGCACGCTGGAGATTAATTGCTTCTTCGAAAAGGGAGGAGGACATTTTTTTGAATTATGAATTGTAAACTATGAGTTGTAAATTATGAATTATAATTCAGCCGATCACTTCTATAAGGTCCGGATGGATGGTAGCCATGGCAACAGCAATGACACCTTGTATCTCTATAACCACACGACGGTCACGTGCACCCTTTACTTTCAGAAAAATACCCTCCTGACCTGCAAAGTCACCACCCGTAATACGGACTCTAGTTCCTTTCGACAGATTCAACTCTTCGGGCTGGAAATAAAGCAAATGGTCGTTATAGGTTCCGGCAACGGCGATGAAGCGCTGCATCTCATGGTCGGGAATAATTATCTTCTGACCACTGCGAGTATCGGTTATATATTGCAAATAAGTAATTTGAGACTTAACACGCTGTACGTCGGAAGGACGTGCATGGACAAAAACCAGATTACGGATGACGGGAACCAAAGTACGGACTTTCTTACCCTTACGGATACTTACCTTATATTGCATGGGGACAAAACAGCCGAGGTTCTCCTTCTCGAGAAGATGCACCGCATCAAGCTCCCTGCGGTATGTGGCACGCATGGCATGCCAGACTTCAACCTCGTTATCCGTTTCCATTTTCGTTGTTTTGTTCACAAAAGAGTGTTCCTCTGGGGCTTTGAACCCTTGGTATACACCTGGTATTCAATCATTTGCGAGCACCTTATGTAAAATACAGCAAGCATTGTGCCCTTCTTGCCAACAGTTTTTTTGCAGTTCGTCATTACCTTCTGGTAAGAGACTATAAACGAACGGATTACAAACAAAAAGCGTTTTTTAAACGTTCGTTTAATGGACGCAAAGATAAGACTGTTTTTTATATCCTCAAAATGTTTAATAAAAATATTTTGAAAAACCCATCGTATATCAGTTTAATCTACAGTAATTCAGTATATTAAGTATCTTATTTAATATTTAAAATTTCCATTCCCTTTTATTAACTCATTCCCTATTTCATTTCCTGAAATTTGACGTCCATTAAACGAACGTTTAAAAAACACTTCCAAATCAAAGTCATTTCCATTTATATATCAACGCATTAACCCATCATAAAGATAAAACCCAGCTTTTTATCTCCATCCTTACTCCACAAAAACAAAAAACTTGATATACCTTTGCATTTATTTTACAAACTACAGTAATTTTAATTATTAACCCAAAAACATTAGAAAATGAAGGCAAAAGAAACACTCCAAAGTAAGGAAAAAAAACAAAAAGAGACACCCTTAAAACGGATGTAAAGCACGGCATATCAGCTCCTAAAGCAGGAGTAGGACGTCCCTCAAGCGGGGAGGTTATAGGAATACTGCCACAATATAGGAAAGAAGTCATTAAAGACATCATCCTATGGAAAAAATCAAGATACTTTATAGAAGAAAAGCCGACAAGCAACAAGGCATTGGCACAATGGGCATACTCACATTTCGACTTTAGAACGCCAGACTATAAAAGACTGTCAGAAAACACTATAATACAAGAGTTCGGTGAAGTGTGGCGGGAAATGAAGGTAGCAGGAAAGATATAGGGAATAAAACAAAAAAGGGCAGAAACCACGAAACTTATTGACAATAATTAAATATAAACAACTTAAGGAATAAACCACTTATCTTTGCCGCCACTTTGGTAAGGATGAAGCCACACCGCCTATAGATGCCGCTTTCTCAACGAATGCGGCATCTTTTTTTATATACAAGCGTACCTCCTGCCAAACTAATACAATTATTAATTTTAAAGACAACAAGATGAGAAAGTCGACAAAGAACGCTTCACTTCACGAAGCACTGAGAAACCTATGGAAAATACGTATCATGCTGGAAAAGAACTACACGGAAACATGCGCCACATGGATGGCCCGACGGATAGAAAGCCTGATAGACCACATGCAATACGGCCACGCACTCATAGCCTACCACAAGCAGGACGGGACATTCAGGCTGGCGAAAGCCACCTTACTGCCCTACAAGGCAGACTTCAGAAGAGATTATGACATCACAAGAGTGACAAGCACCATAGCCTTTTGGGACGTGGAACTGCAGGCATGGAAAACCTTCCAGCTGGAAAACTTCCTCGAATGGAGCCCCATATGCTAACCATTAACCATTAATCACTAATCATTAAACACTAAAAACAATGGCCATGATGTACGGGGGAATGCTATACTTCCCCCTCAAAGTAAATCTATTCGAAGAGATAGCAGTGGAACTGGTGGAAGCCAGGTTCGGACTGAAAGGAACGGCGGCGGTAATGAAACTGCTGTGCAAGATACACAAGGAAAACGGATATTACCTGAAATGGAACGCGGAGCAATGCACACTGTTCACAAACAAGGCGGGAAAGGACATCAACGAGCAGGAGATGCAGGGAATCGTGGACATCCTGGTGGAGAAAGCCTTTTTCGACCCCAAAACCTATAAGGAGCAAGGGGTGCTGACCTCTACCGAGATACAGAAAATATGGCTGGAAGCCACCAAAAGAAGAAAAAGGGACCTCACCACCCTACCCTATCTGCTGGTAGAGACGGAGGAAGATAAACCGGACAAGGACGAGACTTGTACGCAAAAACGGGAAAATTGTACGCAGGATGCGGACATTTTCCCCGAAAATGCATACAATTCCAAACAAAGCAAAGTAGAAGAAAGTAAAGCAAAAGAAAGTAAAGCACTTCCCCCTCTTACTCCCCCGGGGGAAAGCGGAGGAGCGCAGGGGAATCCTGATCTGGACATTCCCGGATATGCCTACAACAGGAATACGCACAACCTGGAATGCCTCATGCTGAATCTGGAAAAGCTCTACATCACCGACCGGGAGGAAATCAGGAAGATACTGAAGTTATCGGACTACGGCAGGCTGGGAAACTACGTCTGGAAAATATTCAATGGGACGAACTGGAGCAAGGTGAACAGCAAGGGAGGGTACATCATCTCGGTACTGGCAAGAGAGAAGCGGAGTACGGGAAGCTGATTCCACAGGGCACAAGCTATCAATAACATGTCATGCAGGAAATCAATAACGTGTGATACAAAAAACAAATATCGTGCCGGCAGGAAATTAATTCCTTGCCGACACGATATGAATTTCTTCTTCGTCCTTAAAACTGTACCTTATAATTATGCCGGTATTCAGTGCAAAACCTCTGCAATTCAATAAAAAATGGCTGGAACACAGCAAACAGTTCCTCATCGTGCTCTTCAAGGTATCGAATTGCCTTGTCTACGGATATATCAATATGATGATATTCCACCATGATGTTCAAAGACTCTCTTATTCCGTTCAGAGTGGCGTATTTCCGCAAACGGTCGGTCAGGATAAAATGCCAGATGAAACGTTTGAACCGTACCGGAAGATAGCGGTAATTGATGAGGAGGGAAAGATAGAAAGTCCGGGTATACCTCCTCAAGGAAACTCCGGAGAACGACTCGAAACAGGAAGCCAGCAAATAATCGAAATAAATATCCAGCAATACCCCCGAATAGCGTCCGAATTCAGGTTGAAGCCTATGCACCACCTCGCAGACAACCGGATGATGGTCGGTATAGTCGTCAATAGCGCGGTGAAGCTGAATACCCTTGGCTATATCCGACGGATAATTCTTATAGGAGCTTCCCTTTACGGCATCGCCTACAAAATTGCCCAACTGTACTTTTCTGTTCGAACCGGAAAGGAATACATGTGCCAGATAGTTCATGACAAAAGATTTACCAGCTCCTTGCAAAGACACTCCTTCACCTCTTCCATCGGCACCTCGTGTCCCAGCTCTTTCTGCAAAGAAGTGACACCCTTGTCTATGAATCCGCAGGGATTGATATAGCTGAAATAACGTAAATCGGTATTCACATTCAGTGCCAGCCCATGCATGGTAACAAAATGGCTGCTGCGCACGCCGATGGCACAAATCTTACGGGCACGGGGAGTATCGCCCTCCAGCCATACGCCCGTTGCCTTCTCCAGGCGTCCGGCCGCGATGCCAAACGAAGCACAAACGCGAATTACCGCCTCTTCCAGCAGATGCACATACTCCTTCAACCCCAAAGAAAAGTCCTCGAGGTTCAGAATAGGATAGCAGACCAACTGTCCCGGACCATGATACGTAATGTCTCCGCCACGGTCAATATGATAGAGCGTAGCCCCTATCCTGCGCAGTTGTTCTTCTCCCAGCAGCATATTCCTTTCTTTCCCACTACGCCCCAATGTATAGACATGGGGATGCTCGCAGAGCACAATATGATTGACATAACCCTCTCCTGCCTGCTTGGCATGTACAAGTGCGTCAAACCATTCCGTCTGCCGGCTCCATGCCCCGGCATAAGGAATCATGTTCCAATCTGATATTTCCAGTTTCATGCAAGCAAATATAGCACTTTTTTGAATTCACTCCCCGAATTTATCTTAAATATGTAGCATCTATTCATAAAAATACACCTTGATAATCTGATAATATCTCACGTACTTTGCAAACATTCTGATATAACTATTCACAAAAAGACAGACTTATGAAAAAAAGAATTCTAATAACGCTATTCGCAGCGTTACTGTTCAGCTTTTCCATATCTGCACAGATATTGAAGGGGCACGTATATGATGCAACGACCAATGAACCGCTTGCAGGGGCATCGGTCACCTACAAGCTGAAAGACACGCAAGGCGTAGTGACCGACATAAACGGTGCATACGAAGTACACCTGCCGGCGGGAGGTGTAGATTTGGTATTCAGCTACGTGGGATATGAGGATGTGCCAATGCCCATCGTCATCAGCAAAGGAGACATTATGCAGAAAGACGTGTACATGAAGGAAAGCACCAACCTGCTGGAAGATGTCGTGGTCTCGGCCGGACGGTTTGAACAGAAGCTGAGCGATGTGACGGTCTCCATGGATTTGATAAAGGCCAGTGACATTGCCCGCCAGGCTCCCACAGACATCACCTCGACACTGCAGACCATTCCGGGGGTGGATATCATCGACAAGCAACCCAGCATTCGAGGCGGTGGCGGCTGGACTTACAGCGTAGGTGCCCGCAGCCTGGTACTGGTAGACGGGATGAGCGTGCTCAGCCCCCAAAACGGAGTCATCAACTGGAACAGCGTACCTCTGGAAAATGTGCAGCAGGTAGAGGTCATCAAAGGAGCCTCCAGCGTGCTCTATGGTTCGTCGGCCCTGAACGGCATCATCAACATACGCACCGCACGGCCGGGACTGACCCCTCAGACCCGTTTCAGTGCCTATGTAGGAATCTATGACGACCCCGACAACAGCGATTACCAATGGAGTGACAAATCTTTCTGGAAAGAGGACAAATATCCGGTAAAGCCCTTGTTGCGCAACAGCCTTTTCAGCGGTGTACGCAATCCGCTCTACGAAGGTTTCGACCTCACCCACTCCCGCCGCATCGGTAACTTTGACGTCAGCGGCGGACTGAATCTCTTTACCGACGAGGGCTACCGCCAACAAGGTTACAACAAACGTTTCCACATCAACGGAAACCTCACCTACTATCAGCCGGATATGGGTATGAAACTGATGAACTACGGTTTCAACGTGGATTTCCTTTCCAACAAGTACGGGGATTTCTTCATCTGGCGCTCGCCCGGCGAGGCCTACCGCCCCTCTCCCTTTACTAATATGGGACGTGAGTCCAACAACTTCCGCATTGACCCTTTCTTCAACTTCACCAATCCTGAAAGAGGTACTTCACACAAAGTAAAGGGCCGTTTCTACTACAGTGCGGACAATGTGGTACGCCCTACACAATCCGCCTCCATTACGGATATTCTGGGCAACATGGGCACCGACGCACAAGTCATCCAGAACATTGCCAATGGAGACTACACAGCCCTCCAGCCACTGATGACCGGAGTTATCAAATGGCTGGGAAGCGACAAGCTGAGTGATTTGATGGACGGTGTCTTCGGCTCTCTGGACAACATATTCCCCAATGCCACCACTGCCGACTATTGCGACCTCATCTCCTGGGTAATGAGCAACAGCCTGCCGTCTGACATGGGAGGACTGCTTGAAGGGAAACTACCCAGCGACCTGGTTCCCTGGCTATCCGGTGTACTCAATCCGAAGCGCAATCAATCACCAACACGGACGGACAAGAATTACGACTATTATCTGGACTATCAGTTCAACAAGAAATGGGACGGCGGCGCACAAATCACCACGGGTCTGACTTACGAACATATCCGCACCTTCTCCGGCGAAACGGAAGAAGTACATCAAAGTGACAATGTTGCCGCCTATATGCAATACGACCAGCGCTTCTGGGACCGCCTCAGCGTATCGGCCGGTGTACGTGCCGAATACTACCGGATAGACAAGCACTACCGGGAAGCCGACACAAAGGTTTTCGGGAGCAAGATTCCTTTCCGCCCCGTGTTCCGTGCCGGGCTGAACTACCAGCTAGCCGATTACAGCTTCCTGCGTGCCAGCTTCGGCCAGGGTTACCGTAATCCCTCCATCACCGAGAAATACCTTCGCAAAGACATCGGAGGTGTAGGTGTATATCCCAACTACAACGTACAGCCGGAAAAAGGATTCAATGCCGAGCTGGGATTCAAGCAAGGGTACAAGGCAGGCAATTTACAAGGATTTGCAGATGTCGCCGCTTTCTATACCCAATACAAGGATATGGTGGAATTCCAGTTCGGCCTATTCAACAATGCGGACCTGAGCATGATAAACAGCGTTACAGACGCCATACAAATGCTGAAGGACGGCAAGGGTTTCGGCATCGGGGCACAGTTCCACAACGTGTCCAAAGCACAGATTTATGGAATGGAAATCAGTACCAACGGCATGTACACCTTCAACAAAAACGCCAAGCTGCTCTATAACCTGGGATATGTATATACCGAACCGAGGGATGCCGACTACAAGAAACGCAATGCCCTGGAGAACACCTATACCGACCCGCTTCAGATGAAGGAGAAAAGCAATGACGGCAAGTACTTGAAATATCGTCCGAAACACAGTTTCAAGGCCACGCTGGACTTTCAGTGGAAACGCATCAACATAGGTGCCAACGTAAACTGGAAAAGCAAGATACTTGCCGTGGACTATATTATGCTGGACGAACGCAGCAAAAGTGAACCTGACCTGCTGGACTACGTGCGCGGCATCCTCTTCGGCTCGTCCAACGGGGAAACCCTGGCATCCTATTGGAAAAAGCATAATACGGACTATGCCACAGTGGACATGCGCTTCGGGGTGAAAGCCACCAAGGAAGTAGCTTTCCAGTTCATGATAAACAACCTGCTGAACAAGGAGTACAGCTATCGTCCCATGGCAGTGGGCGCGCCACGTACTTTCGTCGTAAAGATGGACGTTACATTTTAAAAAAAGAACATTTCATTTTAAAAACAGAATGTCTTCCGTTACTTTTTCCCGGAAAAGAATTACCTTTGTGCAAACTCTAAACGACAAAGCGTATGGAATTTCCTCAAGTCGACCTGCCAGTAGACATGATTGCATGGACTGAAGTAACGGAAGACATTCTAAACATATACAAACAGTCGTGCCGCCTGAAAGCATGCATCTTTGCACTATGCATAGAAGGTTCCATCACGGTATCCATCAATCTGATGGATACGGAAATCAAGCAAGGGGATTTTATTACCCTGCTTCCCGGAACTATCATACAGTTTTACGAACAAAAGGAAAAAGTGTGCCTGGGATTCGTGGGGTTTTCTTCCCATTGCCTCAATGGAGTCAACCTCATCCAGTCTACATTGAGCTCCTTCTCCAACATACTGGAGTATCCGGTACTGGCTGTCAACCCTACCGTCGCCTCCTACTTCAAGGACTATTTTGCCCTATGGGCACGCATCACGACCGGTCCCTATCCTCCCGATACAAAAATGGCTCAAAGCACATTGAACATGCTCCTCAGCGGCATAGACAGAATGTATTGCCACCGTCCGCAGATGCAAAAAGGGAATAAGAGCCGGAAAGAGGAAATATGCCGCGAACTGGTGCAGCTCGTCATCGAAAACTATACCCGCGAACGCCGCGCGCAATTCTATGCCGACAAACTGGGCATCTCCCTGCAACACCTCAGCACCACCGTGAGGCAGGTGACCGGCAGAAATGTATTGGACATCATCGCCCACGTCGTCATCGTAGACGTGAAAGCCAAGCTGAAATCAACCAACATGACCATTCAGGAGATTGCCTATTCCCTGAACTTCCCCAGTGCTTCCTTCTTTGGAAAATACTTCAAGAGGCACATGGGCATGAGTCCGCTGGAGTATAGGAACAGCTGAGAATACAGCCGTCAGAACCTGGAACTCAGACGAAGGCTGCTCAAAGCCACGGATACACAGGAAAGAGCCATGGCAGCACCTGCCAGCGCAGGACTCAGCAGGATGTCATAGACGGGATAGAGTACTCCGGCCGCGACAAAGATACCCACTGTATTATAGATGAAAGCCCAGAACAGATTCCGGTACATGAGGCTCACAGTCTGGCGAGACAACCGGAAAACTTTGGGCAACAGCAGCAGGTCTGAAGTCCTGAGAGTAATCATGGCGGTGTCCATCAACGTATCGGTCCCCTTTCCCATGGCAATGCTTACATCAGCACAGCTCAAGGCTTGCGCATCGTTCACGCCGTCACCTACCATGGCGACCGTTTTACCCTGAAGCTGCAGCTTATGGATGAAATCCTCTTTGTCGTCGGGCATGGCATCAGCCACAAAACGCATGATACCCAAACTGCCGGCCACGGAAGAAGCTGTACGCTCACCGTCTCCCGTAAGCATGCATATCTCGATGTCCTGGATACGCAGTTCCCGGATAGCTTCCATAGAAGTCACCCGCAACTGGTCCTTGATGGCAATAACGGCAAGTAAATCGTTCTCACGCCCAAAGTAGACAATACTGTTTCCGTCCGATTCATATTGTGTCAGCATATCGGCCAGGATATCCGACAAATTGGCTTGATAATCTTTCAGCAGTTTATGGCTTCCTACCCAATATTCCGCACCCTGATAGGCCACTCTGACACCTTTTCCGGTAATGTTTTCAAAACCGTCCAGGTGGGCAGGGATAACCTGCTCCTCCCCTTCCAGGGCCGTAACGATTGCTTCTGCCAGAGGATGGTCCGAAGTAGACTCGGCAGCAAGCAGTACATCTTTATAATGCTCCTCCTGCCCTTGCGCCCACAGCCAGCCTATTACCGTAGGATGTCCTTCTGTCAAGGTCCCGGTCTTGTCGAATACCACCACATCCACATTGCGCATCTGCTCTAAAGCGGAAGTGTCCCTGATAAGGATATGATTGCGGGCAACTTTATTAAGGCCCGCCGCCAAAGCTACTGGAGTGGCCAGCCCTACCGCACACGGACAAGCCACCACCAATACGGACAAAGCGGCAAACAGACCGTGTGACACTACATCTATGCCTCCGAAGAACACCCATATAAAAAAGGTCAGCAGGGAAATGATGAGAATGACCGGGACAAAAAGCTCGGCAACACGGTCGTCAATGCGTTGCTTCTCCGGCAGTACGCGGGCTGCGTTATGCTGCCAGCCTCCCAACCGGCAGATAGCCGCCGACACAGTTCTCCGGGCACGTTCCTCCATAAACTCGCCAGTCAGAGAAAAAGCGATGATGACGGCGGCAACCCCATAATAGACATGCGGTTCCAGCCCGATGCCCAGCCAATAATCCGGGAAGAAAGTATTGAACACACTGAACAGAAAAGCCACAGAGGTGGTAAGTGCCACCAGACGGTCTATATTGTTGCGGCCCGACCGGGTTCCCTTCCAGGCACCGGCATAAAAAGGAGCGCCGAAAAACAGCAGTACCGGAATTGCCAGTACCATCTGTATTTCACGGGTATAGGGTATATGCACAAAGACTGTAGAAAACAGTATCAGCACGATGGCAAAAAGCCATGCACCGACGACGCGCAATCCCGTGCTGTGCATATCCAGCACGGGATGTGCCTTAGTAATTATATTGCTCATTCGATTTATTTTTTAGATGGTTGTTGTTCCGCTTTAATAAAGCAACAACCGAAATGAGCAGTTTGTTCAATTACTTCTTATCGTCCTGCTTGGTTTCCTTGACAAACTCCGCTTCATAATGGAACTTTTGGAAACCTTCTTTCAACTTTTCCACATTGGTCTTGTCGGCATCATACGTGATGGTTACCGTCTTTGTCTTCAGGTCTGTGTTGAAGTCCTTCAGTCCCTTCTCAAAACGGATGTTATTGTTTATCTTCCTTACACAGTTCTCACACTTCATCTGTGCCACCTTGAACACGGCTGTACGGATGTCTTTTGCCATTGCGGCAGATGCACAGAAGAGTACAACTGCCAAAGTCATTAAAAATCTTCTTGTTTTCATTGTTTCGCTATTGATTTAATAAATAATATTATATTCTCGGCAAGTTAAAACGAACACCTACATAGGCTTTTGCTCCATGCATGGGTCCCCACACCATCGTAGCGTCAAAGTTGCTTCCCCAGGGATTGGAAGCATCAATGATGGGGTTTTTCTGCTTGAAGTTTGTCAGGTTCTCGCCACCGACGTATATAGACCAGCGACGGAAATAGCGCGTCACCTGGGCACTCAACTGCTCGAAGCCGCCATAGCGCCTTTCCCACGACCAGTTGCCGTCTGTCAGTTCGTATGGAGCCGGCATGCGCCCGCCACCGTTCAGTTGCAAAGTCACATCAAACTGCCACAATCCCAAAGGTGTCTGATAAGAAGCCGTCAGCAAACCTTTATACTTGCTGGTAAGGGGTTTCTCCATCAGCTCTCCGTTGTAATTCGTTTTGGCATCCGTCCAACGGTAAGCCGCGGTAAAGGTGAAACCCGGGAAGAACGGATAGCTTGCCTCCACCTGCACTACCTGCGAATAGGAACGGCCGTAAAGGTTGTAGAACAGAACGGCATGCGGGTCCGTATCCATATCCACCACCACCTGCTTGCGGAAATCCGTGTAATAGTATTCCGCATTCAGGTTCAAGGTTTTGCCGAACAAGGGAATATAGGCGGAAGCGCTTGCGCCATAGTTCCAGGCCTCATCCTGGTCAAGACGTTTGGCGATGTCTATCCGGCGGCTGCTTGCCAGCAGGTAGTTATTCTCGGCCAGCACATGGTTTGTGCGGTATCCCTTTCCTGCCGAAAGACGGAAATGTACATACTCGTTGGGATTGTACTTCACATGGAAACGCGGAGTGACGAAATAGCCGTACTCACTGCTATGGTCGCCGCGGATACCACCCATCAGCACCAGTTTATCGTCCCAGTTGTAGGTGTACTGCACGTAGGCGCCGGGGACGGCTTCTTTGGTGAATTTCTTCGTCAAAGGCTGTGCGGCGTCATTGTCCAGGCGATAGTGCTGGTCGTAGGAGTCATAGTTGAAGCTCAGTCCGGCAGAAAGGCTTTGACGCTTGGTCAGTTCCGTCTCGAACAGCAAGGAGGCATAAGCGTTGTGCTGGTCCACATCGTAGATTTTCCGTCCGTACAAGGCATCCTGCTTGTGCAGGGAGCCGGAAAGGATCAATGCCAGGTTGGTGTTCTTCTCCTTATTGAATATATAGGCGTTCTTGGTGAAGGCTTCGTAGCGGTCGGTACCTATACTTATCTTATAAGGGTCTGCCAGGGACGTTTTGCCATGGCTGACTTGCCCGCTGTTGCGGTCTTCTGTAAGCACTTTGATGCCTGCCTGGAAGACGTAGCGGTCGCCCATGTATGCCCAGCGGTTCCAGAGGTTGTACTGCTCCACACGGGGGATGTCGGCAAAGCCGTCGTCGTTGCTGTCGTGAGCTTTGGTCTCATTCTCGTAATGCGCCAGCAAAGAGGTGCTCCAGCGTTTGGAGAGTTTCACCGTGGCATCGGCATTGGCTTCGTAGCGGTTGGTGCTGCTGGCAAAGAGGTTGGCGGAGAACCAATCGGCCTCGGGCAACTGGGGTTTCTTGAATTCCACATTGATTTGTCCCGTGATGGCCTCATAGCCGTTCTTCACGGACGAACTGCCCTTGCTCACCTGAATACTCTGCATCCATGGCCCGGGTACATAACCCAGTCCGTAGGGGGCGGCAGAGCCGCGGTAGTTGGGGATATTCTCCGTCATCATCTGCACATACGTACCGGACAAGCCGAGAAGCTTGATTTGCTTGGCACCGGTGGCGGCGTCAGAGTAAGTGACATCCACCGAAGGATTGGTCACAAAACTTTCTCCCAGGTTACAGCAGGCGGCACGGCTCAACTCGGCGCTACTTATCATATCTTCATTCATCACACTGTTGCGCAGCTTCATGGTGCCCAACTTACGGCTGACCACATTCACCTCGCTCAGTTCCACCCCTTCGCGCAAGACAATGTCGAGCGTCTCATTGCGGTTACTGACGTGTATCGTATCGTTCTCAAAACCGATAAAGCTGACTACAAGCATATGCTTGTCATTGGGTTTGGACAAGGAGAAAGTACCGTCCGCCGAAGTGGTGGTGCCTTGAGTGGTTCCCTGCCAGAAGAGGTTGGCACCCGCAATCGGGTCGCCCAAATTATCCTTTACCGTTCCCTTTACCTGCGCCTGCAAGGCGGTGAAAGAGAACAGAAGAATGGCTATCAAACTATATTTCATTTCTGTTTTATACTTAAAGAAGTGATTAAAAAACAAACAGTTCCCTCCGGGCAATCCAGGTCATTGCCCCGTATAAAACAACACTAAATGAGAAGCGTGGAATAGAGCGCCAGATAATGACGCGAGCCGACGACATATGGCGGTGCTCCTGAAACAACTCTCGGAGTACAAGCCACCTGCGGCAAGGAGTGATCAAACAGCGGCAGTTGCTCGCAAAACAGTGTAAGGAATGGCACGAACGAAACAGACTCGTGTGCATGCTTCACGAAATCCACCTTGTAGTAGACGGCTGTACAGCCGGTATCCTTGCATGTTTGCCGTGAGGCACGATGTGTATTATGGCATTTGGAACAGCCGGAAGTGCAGCAGCTTTGCGTCGTCTCGCATCCGGCACAGCAATACTGAACTACAGAAATCCCCACTCCGCTTATAATGATAAGGGAGGAAAAGAGTACAGCCAGTATGTAACGGAGTTCCTTCATAAGCGCTGCAAAGATAGAAAGTTTTAACCGTTTGCCGGAATTAATTTTTCCTTTTTTATGTGTGCAGTTCGTTAATAAGTTCTATATTTGTCGATAAAGTTTTTTGATTGATATGTTGATTTATAAACGAAATTCAATATGAAAAAGCAAACTGTCAGCCTACTTGTCCTTCTGCTTGCGGCAAGCGGCTTTTTCTTTTCCTGCGGTAACACCGTGAACAAAAACGCATACGCGTTGGAGTTCGACAGTATACAAGTAAACGAAACCGTACATCTCTTCGGAGACACAGCCAAGCCGGCCTGCAACCTCATCCTCAACGTTGCCTACGCCAGCCAGTCATCCGACGTGAGGCTGAAAGACAGTCTGAACGCCTTCTTCCTCTCCGCCTGCTTCGGCGACAAGTACATGGCGATGACACCCGAAGAAGCTGTCAAGAAATATACGGAGAAATATGTCGGCGACTACCGCAATGACCTGGAGCCTATGTACAAAAAGGATGAGCAGGACAAGGAGGACGAAGAAAGCATAGGAGCCTGGTATTCCTATTATAAAGGAATCGAAAGCCATGTGCAGTTGTGCAATACCTTGGTACTGACCTACCGTATAGATTACAACGAATATACCGGCGGCGCACACGGCATCTATATGTCCACCTTCCTCAACCTCGACCTAAAGACCCTAAGCCCCATCCGCCTGGACGACCTCTTTGAAGGCGACTATAAGGAAACGCTGACCGACTTGCTTTGGAAACAGCTGATGGCAGACAACAACGTCAGCACCCGCCAAGAGCTGGAGGACATGGGCTACGCCACCACCGGCGATCTGGAGCCCATCGAGAATTTCTACCTGGACCCAACGGGAATCACCTTCTATTATAATGTATATGAAATTGCCCCATACGTAATGGGAGCAACCAAAATCACGTTGTCTTATGAGGACATAGCCCCTCTGATGAACGGTAAATTCATTGTATTAAGCAGCGCTATAAAAACAGACGGCGAATAGGAACTGTAATCAATTGTCTATCAATATAAAATTCACAATGGATTTAATACTCAAATATTTCCCGGACCTGACGGAAGAACAGAAACGGCAGTTTGCCGCACTCTACGACCTCTATCTGGACTGGAACTCTAAGATTAATGTCATTTCACGCAAAGATATAGAGAACTTGTACGAACACCATGTGCTGCATTCTCTGGGCATAGCCAAGGTAATCCGCTTCAGGCCGGGGACACAGATTATGGACCTCGGCACGGGAGGAGGCTTTCCGGGAATCCCGCTTGCCATCCTTTTCCCCGAAGTACACTTCCATCTGGTGGACAGCATCGGAAAGAAAGTACGCGTAGCCTCCGAAATAGCCAACAGCATCGGGCTGAAAAACGTCACCTTCCGTCATGCCCGCGCAGAAGAGGAAAAAGGGAAGTTCGACTTTGTGGTGAGCCGTGCCGTGATGCCACTGACAGACCTACTGAAGATTATCCGCAAGAACATCTCCTCCAAACAGCAGAATGCATTGCCCAACGGACTGATTTGCCTCAAGGGGGGCGAATTGGGAAACGAAACCATGCCCGTCAAGAACAAGACCACGTTGTGGGACTTGAAGGAGTTCTTTGAAGAGGAGTTCTTCGAGACAAAGAAAGTAGTATATGTAGGGGGATAAATCTAAATACATAATATGAAAATAAAGAGATTCGAATTTAATATGTTCCCGGAGAACTGTTATGTGCTTTGGGACGAAACCAATGAAGCGGTCGTCATTGACCCGGGCTGTTTTTATGAGGAAGAAAAGCAGACCTTGAAAAACTTCATCATCAAGAATGGGCTGAATGTGAAACATCTGCTGAATACCCATCTGCATCTGGACCATATCTTCGGCAATCCTTTCATGCTGAAAGAGTTCGGTCTGAAGGCCGAAGCCAACCAGGCCGATGAGTTCTGGATTGACGAAGCGCCGAAACAAAGCCGCATGTTCGGCTTCCAACTGCAGGAAGCCCCCGTGCCCCTGGGTACTTATCTGCACGATGGAGACATCATCACCTTCGGCAATACGGAACTGGAAGCCATCCATGTGCCGGGACACTCGCCGGGCAGCCTGGTGTACTATTGCGCGGCAGACCACTGCATGTTTTCGGGGGATGTGCTGTTTCAAGGCAGTATCGGCCGTGCCGACCTTGCCGGCGGCAACTTCGACGAACTGATAGAGCATATTTGCAGCCGTCTGTTCATCCTGCCCAACGACACGATTGTCTATCCCGGACACGGAGCACCGACTACCATAGGAATAGAAAAAGCGGAGAATCCGTTCTTCCGGTAAATATACAGCAAACTTTTAAATCATTACAGCCATGAAAAACGACCTATTGGCCTACCGCCACATCGGCATCAGCGAAAAAGACGAGGAGAAGATGCTCCAAAAAATAGGAGTGAAAAGCCTGGACGAGCTGATTGATAAAACCATTCCTGCCAACATCCGCCTGAAAGAACCGCTGGCTCTGCCCAAGACAATGACGGAGTACGAATTCGGACAGCACATTGCAGGACTGGCTGCCAAAAACAAACTTTACACAACCTATATCGGTATGGGATGGTACAACACGATCACCCCGGCAGTCATCCAGCGAAATGTATTCGAGAATCCGGTCTGGTATACTTCTTATACTCCTTACCAGACAGAAGTTTCGCAAGGAAGACTGGAAGCCCTGATGAACTTCCAAACTGCCGTATGTGACCTGACCGCCATGCCCTTGGCCAACTGTTCACTGCTGGACGAAGCCACCGCTGCCGCCGAAGCTGTGACGATGATGTATGGCTTGCGTTCACGCAACCAGCAGAAGGCGGGAGCCAACGTGGTGTTTATCGACGAAAATATCTTCCCGCAGACCTTGGCGGTCATCACCACTCGCGCCATCCCGCAAGGCATTGAAATCCGTACCGGAAAGTTCCGGGATCTTGAATTTACAGATGACCTCTTTGCCTGCGTCCTGCAATATCCTAATGCAAACGGTAATGCGGAAGACTACCGAGAATTTACCGAAAAAGCACATACAGCCAACTGCAAGGTAGCTGTGGCTGCCGATATCCTGAGTCTTGCACTACTTACCCCTCCGGGCGAATGGGGAGCGGACATTGTATTCGGTACCACACAACGTTTGGGTACTCCCATGTTCTACGGTGGTCCTTCGGCCGGTTATTTCGCTACCCGCGACGAATACAAACGCAACATGCCGGGACGTATCATCGGATGGTCGAAAGATAAATATGGCAAACTCTGTTACCGCATGGCACTCCAGACACGCGAACAGCATATCAAACGGGAAAAAGCGACTTCCAATATCTGTACCGCTCAGGCACTGCTCGCTACCATGGCAGGATTCTATACCGTCTATCACGGACAGGAAGGTATCCGTAACATCGCTTCACGCATCCATAGCATTACCGTTTTCCTGGAAAAGAGTATCGGTAAACTGGGATTCAAGCAAGTGAACAAACAGTATTTCGATACTCTCCGGTTCATTTTGCCCGACAGCGTATCGGCACAGCAGATTCGCACCATCGCTCTGAGCAAAGAGGTCAACCTGCGCTATTTTGATAATGGAGACGTGGGACTGAGTATTGACGAAACAACCGACGTAGCAGCTGCCAACATTCTACTGTCTATCTTTGCCATCGCTGCCGGAAAAGACTTCCAGAAAGTGGATGACATCCCCGAAGCAACTATCATCAGCGAGGAATTGAAACGCCAGACCCCTTACCTCACACACGAAGTATTCTCTAAATATCATACCGAAACGGAAATGATGCGCTACATCAAGCGTCTCGACCGGAAGGATATTTCATTGGCACAATCGATGATTTCACTCGGTTCCTGCACCATGAAACTGAATGCGGCAGCCGAAATGTTACCTCTGAGCTGTGCTGAGTTTATGTGCATGCACCCGCTTGTTCCGGAGGATCAGGCGGCCGGATACCGCGAACTGATTCACAACCTGAGTGAAGAGCTGAAAGTCATCACCGGATTTGCCGGAGTAAGCCTGCAACCCAATTCCGGTGCTGCCGGTGAGTATGCCGGTCTGCGCACCATCCGTGCCTATCTTGAAAGCATCGGACAAGGACACCGCAACAAAGTATTGATCCCCGCATCTGCACACGGCACCAATCCCGCATCAGCCATCCAGGCCGGATTCACCACTGTAACTTGTGCATGTGACGAACATGGAAACGTAGATATGGATGACCTCCGTGCCAAAGCTGAAGAAAATAAGGATGACCTGGCCGCACTGATGATCACCTATCCCTCGACACACGGTATCTTTGAAACGGAAATCGTAGAGATCTGCCAAATCATTCACGCCTGTGGAGCTCAGGTATATATGGATGGAGCCAACATGAATGCACAGGTAGGACTGACGAATCCGGGATTTATCGGAGCGGACGTCTGTCACCTGAATCTGCATAAAACCTTTGCATCTCCCCACGGAGGAGGCGGCCCCGGCGTAGGTCCGATCTGTGTAGCGGAACATCTGGTACCGTTCCTTCCGGGACACGGACTGTTTGGCAACTCACAGAACGAAGTATCCGCCGCACCGTTTGGCAGTGCCGGTATTCTGCCTATCACCTACGGCTATATCCGTATGATGGGTGCCGAAGGACTGACAATGGCAACCAAGACAGCCATTCTCAATGCAAACTATCTGGCTGCTTGCCTGAAAGATACGTATGGCATTGTATACCGGGGAGCCAACGGCTTTGTGGGACACGAGATGATTCTGGAATGTCGCAAGGTATACGAAGAAACCGGTATCAGCGAAAATGATATTGCCAAACGCCTGATGGACTACGGCTATCATGCTCCTACCCTCTCCTTCCCCGTGCACGGCACACTGATGATCGAGCCCACTGAAAGCGAAAGCCTCTCCGAACTGGATAACTTCGTCCTTACGATGTTGACCATCTGGAACGAAATTCAGGAAGTGAAAAACGGTGAAGCCGATAAGGAAGACAATGTACTGATAAATGCTCCGCACCCTGAATATGAAGTAGTAAGCGATCAGTGGGAACACTGCTATACGCGTGAAAAAGCCGCATATCCGATAGAGAGTGTGCGTGAGAATAAGTTCTGGGTAAATGTAGCCCGCGTAGATAATACGCTGGGCGACCGCAAACTGCTGCCCACATGCTACGGCTGCTTCGACTGAAGTAAGCTAAGCAACAACTGATTCACGATTCACCACAGAGTAGTACGGAGTATCACAGAGTAGAAATCATAAAAGATAAACTCTGTGAGACTCCGTGGTGAATTTAAACTCTGTGGTGAATCTTAATATCCTATTCCACGATGGTTATCGTACCGGCTTTAACTGTCTTTTCTTTCAACAATGCGCCT
>OGOM01000865.1_pt1 | contig 26536 bp, 13 predicted proteins | sample 1552681 | NCBI WGS metagenome assembly OGOM01 (sample SAMEA2580188, study PRJEB22360) | human gut metagenome | biome: human gut; feature: human-associated habitat; material: faeces | place: Denmark | collected 2008/2010 | reverse complement strand
GGCCCCTCCCGTCAACATGACGGAGCAGTCAATACTCTTATAACCGGCACTCAGATTCAAGCCAAATGTATAAGAGGGGTTGGAAGAACCGCACAGCACACGGTCGTCAGCATTAATCAAGCCATCTTCATTGGTATCCATATAAATCAAGTCGCCCGCCTTAAAATCTCTCTTGAAAGGGTAGCCTGCATCGTTCTTATGCTTCTCTTGCCACCTCTTGGCTTCTTCGTCGGATTGGAAGAAACCGCCAGTCTTATACAGACGATACGTACCGTATGCCGCACCAACCTGCTTCACTTTTAAATCTCCATCCGCCAACGATTGTACCCCATCCAAATACAAGACCTTATTCTTATTATAAGCTAAGTTGGCAGACACTCCAAACGACCAGTCGTCCCAGCTTTCATTGTAGTTCAGGGTCAGTTCTACCCCGCGGTTCACCATGGCACCCACGTTGTCCTTGTAAGCTCCTAAACCGAATTCGGCAGGAACCGGCACATCCATGATGATACCCGTAGTCTTGCGGTCGTAATAGTCAAGCCCCACAGTCAGCTTACCAAAAAGAGTGGCATCAATCCCCACTCCCCATGTACGGGCCTTCTCCCAAGAGATGGTAGCTATTTTATAATTCTTCTGATGATAGCCCGTCTGCAAACTTCCGTTGAGGGAATAATGAGCATCCAAGTCGTAGCTATTCATCCAAGGATAAAAGTCACTCAAAGCCGACTGGTTGCCTAAATTTCCGTAAGATCCTCTGATTTTCAAATCGGTCAGCCATCCTACAGCCTCCTCCATAAACGCCTCCTCACTGATGCGCCATGCAGCAGAGAAAGAGGGGAAATATCCCCAACGGTGCCCTTTAGCAAAACGGGAAGAGGCATCAGCACGGATATTTGCCTCGAACAGGTACTTGCCTGCATAATCGTAGTTAACGCGCCCAAACCAGGAAATCATCGCCAACTCGCGGGAATAACCGCTATTTTTCACAGTGGCAGCATCACCGGCATTCATATCCGTCAGGTCGTTGTTAGGAAAGTTGCTGCGCTCTGCCTTGCTTTCATTATAGGTATATTTCTCCGTATGCCAACCTGCCAAGGTCTTCAGTCCGTGCCGCCCGAAGCGTTTGTCGTAGTTCAGCAGGACATCGAATGTGGCGCGATGCCAGCCATAATAGTTTTCGTTCAATCGATTGGGATCGCTCTTTTTGTTAGGGTTGTATTGGATAAACTTTCTGAAAGCCTTGTAGTGCTGCCGGTTGTTGACGTATGCACCGGTCAAGGTAGCCACCAATCCATTAAACAGCGTATAGTCAGCCGACAAGATACCGGAGAAATTCTGATTCTCGCGCCTCACCGTCTGGTCCACATCCAACCATGCAATAGGGCTTCCGTCCGAAATAGTTCCCCAAGTACCGTCTTCGTAGCGTGCCACAATCCAAGGAGCCATTTTGCCCAAACGCATCACAATCTGCTCGGAACCGTCTTCACCATACGAAGAGTTAGGGTCGGTATAATCATTGTTGATGTATGCCATGTTGACATGTACGTTCAAACGGGAATTCAGTTTAACGTCCAGATTGGTGCGTCCGTTGAATTGCTGGCGGGCAGCATTGGGCAATGTGCCCTCTTGCTTCAGGTAGCCTATGGACATCAGGTATTTCAAATAATCCGTACCACCACTCACGTTCATGTTGTGAGAATGCTGGATACCAGTACGGTAAGCCAAATCATACCAGTCAGTATTAGGATAATTGTAAGGATCGGAACCATCTTTGAACTTTTCATACACTTTTCCATCTCCCACCGTATCAAAGTGAGGCGGTCTTCCATACTCCACGAGCGCCTTATCATAGAAGCGTGCATAGTCGTAAGAGCTCATGAGGTCTTGCAACATGGTAGGATTTTGCAGGCTGACATAGCCGTTGTAGATGATGCGCGGCTTCCCCGTCTTTCCGCGTTTGGTGGTGATAAGGATAACGCCGTTGGAGGCTTTTGAACCATAAATGGCTGCCGAAGCAGCGTCTTTCAATACAGAGACACTCTCAACGTCGTTGGGATCGATGGAATTCAGCGTGCCGGTCTCCAGCCCGTCCACCAGGATATAAGGGTTGGCATCATTTAACGTGCCGATACCTCGCACACGGATAACTCCCCCATCCTGTCCCGGACGACCTTCACCGGAAACAATGGTCACTCCCGGCATCCAACCTTGAATGCCGATGGAAACATTCTGTATCGGACGGTTTTCCAGCACTTGCCCCTCTACCTGGCTCACAGCTCCGGTCAAATTGATTTTCTTCTGTGTGCCATAGCCCACCACGACTATTTCTTGCAATGCTATCGCATCTACTTCCATCTTGACCGAAAGCAGGCTTCCACCCTTTACCTTAATTTTCTGTTGTTTATATCCGATGAAAGAAACCACGATGCTTGCGTCGGGAGGGGCTTCCAAAGCAAAATATCCCTCTATGTCGGTGACGGTTCCCTTCGTGGTGCCCTCCACCATCACGTTGGCACCGATGATTGCTGCACCCTCCTCGTCCAGCACCTTGCCACGTACCCTGATACCCAGCGGAGGCAGGAAATCGTCTTGATTGAAAATAGCTATTTGGGTATTGATAATATCGAATGACAAACGAATGGGTCTCAGCATCTTGTCTAAGGCTACGGACAATTTCTCGTCTTTACACTCCAAGCTTACCTTCTGCTCCACCCTCACCTGGGTAGCGTCGTAAAAGAATGTATAACCGATGGACTGTTCGATGCGCCACATCGCCTCCGACAACGAAATGTCCGAAAAAGAAGCTGTAATCCTTTTCTCTTGCGCCTGTGCCGAAAGATTCAGCATGCAGAGCAACAATAGGAATAGCACAATGCAGTTTCTTTGAATCATATAGTATGTTTAAGGTCAATGGTTCGTTTCCCTATTTCTTTCCTTTCCCCTCCTTATTTTCCCATTTCTGATTGATAACCAATACATTATTATCATCAAAGTGATAGGCTATGGGATTGATGCGCGCCATAATCCGAACAATCTCCTCCAACGTCTCATTACGCAACGTAAAAGTATATCGATACTTGTCCTCTAACTCGTCATCCACCTTTATCTCTACATCGTATCGTTTGCTCAAAATCCGGCAAACCTCTCCTAAAGTCTTGTTCGATACGAAGAATTCATCTTGTATCCACATCTTCTCGAGCGCCACATCGCCTGCATCTATCGCCAGCCGATTGTTTTTCTTGTCATATACCGCAATCTCTCCGGGCTTTAGGAAGACCAATCCCGCACGGGTCTCCAACGAAATCGAACCTTCCATCAGGCTGACTCTGCTCTCGGCAGCTCCATCCGGAGATGCCACATTGAACTTAGTGCCGTGCACCCTCACCTGCATGCCCTCGGTGTGCACAATGAAAGGCTTCCGTTTATCCTTTGCCACTTCAAAATAGGCTTCACCCGACAGCCTCACCGAGCGGTCGCGATCCCTGAAATCGTTACCGTATGCCAGTGTTGTATTAGCCTGGAGCCATACTCCAGTGCCATCCGGCAGAAATATTTTCGACTTGCCGTCCATGCTGGTATATACCTGCTCGCCCATCGGCTGCCTGCCCATAGAGACACCCCAATAATAGCTCATGCCTACGGACAACACCAGTACAACACAAGCAGCGGCTATATAGCGATAGAGACTGCGGAGTGTGAATGTCTTTCCCGAAGCCTTCTCTTGCAATACTTCCACCTGCGGTTTCCCAGCCTTGCCTATCCGTGCCGAAAGCACTTTCCAATAATACTCCTTATCGGGTGTATAATCGCTCGTCTTCTCCTGTACCCTCTTCCACACGACATTCAAATCTTCCATGACCGACCGGCACTCTGGCCGTTCCGCCCAACTCATCAAGCGTGCGTCATCTTTCTCCGAAATTTCTTGTTTGAATTTAGAGATTATCAGTTCCCAAGGAATATTTTCCTGCTTCATAATTGAATACGTAATTACCTGTCTATACTTAGACGACACAAAAATAGACATTAACCCTTATTCCCGCAACATTTTTTAGGATATATCTGTCCGTCAAGGGCCATTATTTGCATTTGCCGGGCTTTCCAAAGAGATATGACCACCCGTTTATCCTATTACATCCTATCATTCAGTTCGTTCAGCCTACATCTCCATGCACCTGTTCAAGATATCTTCCCCACATACTTCAAAAAGCAGAAGTTTCAGCCCGACAACCGATGGATAACAACCAAGCAGCCAAAGCTGAAACTTCTGCTAGAGTATAAATACAAATCCTGTTTACAACCCTACGTGTTCTTTCTCGTTGAGATAGTGTTCGGGACTACGATCGCGCTCACCGTTGTAGTTCCATTCTATTTCATCCACGTACTCTTTGCCATTCTTCATGGCAACGGCTTTGAGCGTATTCTTGCCATCGGCAAGGGTGACGTTATCGAAGACAAAATGTACGACAGTGTATCCTTGGCGGATGCCGGTAAGTTCTTTGCCATTGAGGTACACTTTCGGCGTTCCGATGTTGGAGTAAACGGTAACGGTGGTGTTTTTGCGTTCACGCTGCGTGTTGCGACGTTGCGTCAGATATACCGTCGGTTCTTTGCTCCAGTTGGCTTTATACCAATAATAAGAGTCTTTCTTTATCTTACGGTCGAAAGTTATCAGGCCTTTTGTATTTTGTGCAGGGATGTCGGTGCGGTCGTTCATCGGTGTGCAGAAGTCGAACATGTTCCAAAGATAGGAAGCAAGAATCACCGGATGGTTGGCAATTACGTTCCACTGATATTCGTGAAACTTTGTCTGATATTCTTCAGGGTAATAGTTACCCCAAGCGTTGAGCGATTCGCCCAAGATTTCCGTATGATGCTCGATATTAGCTTCCGCACCATATTCAGAGAAGATAAGACGGAGGTCGGAATAATTCTTTGTCAGTCCGTCCACCCACTTGTCTATGTCCTTGATGCGACCTTCATACCAACCGTAGTAACGGTTCATCGCTTGAATGTCAGCATTCAAGTTGACAGAATGTTCCACGTGTCCATATCCGTTCACAGACACCGTATATCGGTACGGGTCTTCTGTCTTTGCAAGGTCGTGTAGTTCGGCAGTGAGTTGTGCAGTGTAGGGCGTAGGACTATACACCTCGTTGTGAAGCCCCCATACATAGATGGAAGGATGGTTGTAACTCTGGCGAATCATTTCACGCAACTGGCTTTTGGCATTTTCGGCTTCCTCTCCTGTCACTTGGTTGACGAATGGAATCTCTGCCCAAATCACCAGACCAAGTGAGTCGCAACGCGAGTAAAGGTAGTCGCTCTGTTGGTAGTGGGCAAAGCGCACGGTAGTGGCACCAATCTCCATAATGTCGGCAAGGTCGTTATCGTGGTGTTTGTTGGTCAGTGCACTGCCCAGTCCCAGGTAATCTTGGTGGCGACATACACCATACATCGGATACTTTTCTCCGTTAAGGTAAAAGCCTTTGCCTGCTACCATTTCATAATGACGAACACCGAGCGGCTGCACCACTTCATCGATGGTTTTGCCATCCTTCACAAGACGGGCTACTACCTTATAAAGATACGGGTCTTCGCGTCCCTGCCAAAGATGTGGATTTTTTAAGCGGAAGTCGGCGGTAAAGGGTTGTGAGCCTTGCGGAGTAAGGTTGATTTCTTTTACATTCTTTGCCACTTGCTTGCCTTCCTGTGTATAGATGACAGTTTCGAGCGATACGCTTGTAGCGTGCAAATCGGCATTATCAAGCTTTACGTTGACACTGATGTCGGCACTTTTCTTCGTAACATTTGTTTGCGACACATACACGCCGGGCGAAGCATTATCGGTCACGGTGATGTTGCTTTTCTCGGTCACAATGAGCTGCACGGGACGGTAGATGCCGCCGTACACGCCAAAGAGCCGGTGATTGACAGGGATGACGTCCGGACGTTGCTCATTATTAGCAAGCACAACAATCTCATTCACCTCACCATACTTCAATGCTTCGCTTATCTCAATAGCAAAGGCAGAATATGCCCCCTTATGGGTACCAAGCATACGCTTGTTGACATAAACTTTCGCACACGCTCCCACGCCCTCAAAGCGAAGGAACACACGTTTACTCTTCAGCTCGGTGGGGCAGTCGAATTGTTTGCGATAGTAGGCTTCGCCTTGGTAAAAGCGGTCATAGCCACTCTGCATATCTTTATTGTTCCAAGTATGGGGAATGCTTACCGGTTGCCACTTTCCGTCCCATTTGGCCGTGGCAAGAATCGTTTCATCAGGATATTTGCCTCGCTGAAACTCCCACCCGTCGCAAAACGACTTTACTTCGCGGGCATTTGTGCCCACTGTTGCGAGCAGCCCCAAACAGATTGACAAAATTTTTCTCTTCATTTCCTTATTCTTCTTTAGTATCATTAGTAATTGATGGTGAAGGTTCACCACACAGAGTGATTCACTACTCTATTTAAACACTATCTTATCGGAAAGCGACAACGATGAATTACCATTGTTTTTCAGTTCAAACACAACCACTGTATTTTCGCCTTCCTTCAAGTTACCGGCAGGTACTTGAATGGACTGCTGCAGATTGTTTTCCCAATAGGTTCCCACAAATTCATTATTCACCCATACTTCGCCCATTCCCCAACCGGACATATTGAGGTGCACTTCGCGGGAAGCGTCCAACGAAAAAGTCCCTTTAAAGAAACCAGGCATTTCGGTAGGCTTGAATGCTTCGTAAACGAGTTCGCCCACTGCGCATTCTTTCACCTCAATGGGAGTCATCGTCCAACCGTCCAGTTCATTGTCGGCATACGTGATTACTCCCCAAAGTCCGCGTGTATTGTCAAGAATTTCCGGTCCGTACGTAATACGTCCGATGTTCTCCACGTAGAGTTGCAGTTTATGCGTTCCTTCGGGCAACGCAAGTGTCAGCTCTTTATGTGTGTCCGAGAGTTCACCGTAGCGTTTTTCGCCCACATACACTGCGGCATAGTCACGTATGTTCTCCACAGCCAGTACCGCTTCTTCCCCGTTGGCTTCCACCTCTGTCTCGTAAAGTAAATAGCCACCGGATACCATGTCCATATCGTTCATTGAAAGGGGAACATCATTGTCTTGTGCTTCACCGAATATCTGCGCGAGACCGGCCATTTCGGTTATCTCAATTTGCTGCGCACGTACTGGTGCGGCAAAAGCCAATGCCGCACCGAGCAGAAGTACACAAACTATTGCTTGTTTCCTCATAAAATTTTATTTTGTCTTGTTACTTTTCTTGTTGTTTTTCTTCAGTATCGTCTCCATGAATGATTCGTCAAGTTCCACTGTGGGATTGAAAGCATCACTCTTCACGTAGTTATCAATACTCTTCAGCAATTGATGGGCAGCAATGCGCTTCTCCCAGTCTTTCTTCGTGTCCATGGTCAACACAAGGAGCTTACCGCCATTCATCTTGGCTTCGAAAGCGATGCCCAGTTTCTTATTGCTGTCGTAAGAGTCGATGGTTTGGATGAAAGGACGCAATTCGCGCGGTGTATCCTGCATCTCCATTACCCTGCAATAATTAATTATGTCCCACCACTGCCAGTCGAGGTTACTGTCGGTAACAAACTCCTTGAGTGCAGGATGGTCTTTATGAATGAGGCAACCGAGAGTCATCGGATCCCACTTGAACATCAGCGGATTCCAGAAATGATTATGAAAATCGCCTTTGCGACCGCCCACCTTATTGAAAGGAGGTATATAAACCACCTTCTTGCCTGCCTTGAGATAGGTTCGAACACTGTCGTTCCACTCACTGGCATAATATACTTCATCGGAAGATTGCATCAAGTTCTCCTGCTTAGGGTAGAGCCACAAGCTCCAGTCGTTTGCCACTTCTTTGCCTACACGCAACGAGACGGTAAGATGCTTCGGAGAATCGGTTTCCGGCATTTGGAAGCTGAATTCGCCCACGGGGAAAACACCATGATTACCGAGCGTATTGCCTTTGAGTGAACCGGATTTCAACACCTTGCCAGTATCATCGGTCACCGTCCATTTCACTTTTGCCCCTTTCAGCGATTTGTCGCTGTAGTTATACACCTCGGCTTTGCCTGTAAAGGTCTCACCCGGTACGAAAGTACGTTTGCCGAAACGAAGCAGTGCCACAGTAGGTGCACAAAATTTACGGAACTCATCGGGCGTTACAGCTCCTTTCGAATTCCAAAAGGGGTCGAGTATGCCTACGCAAGAATAGCCTTGTTCGGGAAGGTCGGTGATAGAAAGCAATTGGAAACCACCAGAGGTGGAAGTACGAAGCTGTGCCTCTATACAATCCTTATATTCAATGGCAGTTTGCTTGCTCGACACGCGGAAGAAGTCGTCAGCGAGGTCAAGCATGCCATTTTCCTCCAGTTGGTCGCGGAATATCTCAAAATTGCGGGCTTCAACGGGGCAATCCTTATAGAGTTCTATCTCCTTAAAATTAGGATAAGCGCAACGTTGTCCTACTTCGTGCGAAAGTACGGGCACATCGATTTCCGTTCCTTTCCGGATGTCCCAGTCCGTGTAAGGCTTTCCGCTGTAAGTGGTGGCACTACCCTTATCGGTAGCATGCGTGGTATAGAACTGGTCACTCTTCACGCGTTTGCGGGCCGTAGAGCCGCTGTATAGATGGCGGCTGTCCATGGCACGACCGGTAGCCGTAAGTTCTTCCACAAAATCGAAGTCACCGCTGATTTCGTTTCCGTTACAATAGAGTATAAACGACGGATGGTTACCATATTCCTTCAGGATGGCTTTGATTTCGCGGCGGAAGAAGTCAAAACGTTTTTCCCAGTCATCCTTACGTTCGCAGTCGGCACCCCAAAGCGGCATTTCCACTTCGAAGTAGACACCGAGCTTGTCTGCTGCACGGAAAGCTGCTTTCGTAGGACACCAAGAGTGGAAGCGGACGTGATTCATGCCGTGTTGCTTAAGGATACCGAGCATGCGCTCCCACGAAGCATCGTCCACAGGGCAGTAGCCGGTTTTGGGAAATACGGCGTTGTCCACCGTACCTCGCAAGTGAATGGGATTACCATTCACCAGCACATGATGCTTGCCTTGTGCCACTTCACGCATACCGAAGGTCACTTCCCTTTCGTGCCGATAGCTGTCTTTATCGTCCTTCGTTTCGAGAGAACAGGTTATCTTATAGAGGTTAGGGTGGAATTCATCCCAAAGGCGAATGTCCTTACCCAGCGGAATAATACTTTCAAACTCTATTTCCTCCTCTTTTCCACTTACAGGAATGGCCTTTGTCAACTCATAATTCTCACCGGCAATATTGAATACAGCCTGTCCGCCTATAACTTTCTTCGTGTGATTCTTGATTTTCATCTTGACCGTTACTTGCTTGTTGGTCACATCAGGATACACTTGCATGTCGTCTACGTAAACCGGATCAACCGCCACAAGCTTGATGTCGCCCAGAATTCCGTTCCAGTTAATCTGAGTAAATTCGGTATGGGCGTGGTTCCATTTATGTGTTTGATATTGAAAGCGGTTATCCACACATACCGTGAGCAGATGCTTCTCACCGGGCTTTACGTGCTTGGTGATGTCATGGTTGTGTGGCACGCTGATGTAGTCCTTTTGGCTGGCAGCTTCTCCACCGAAATAGGTGAGGTCGGCTTTACATATATATACAGAACTAAGCCAATGTGTACGTTCAAAGTACAGGAAAATTTGCTTTCCTTTCCATTCTTTCGGAATATCAATTTCACGTTGATACCAGGCAGGCCCCATATACTCGTACTTTCGGGTCAGACGGTCAATGTGCCGGTAGGGGCACTTCCATCCTATTTGGTAATCGTCCGTGATACCCGGAAGTTCTATTTTGTCTTGCAGGCGGTGCAGATAACGATAGTCCAGCGAAGCAACTTTTGTACGGAAGTCCATAAAGTCCGCTTGGAATCCCCAGGTTCCGGAGAGATCCATTTCTTCTGTTTGGGCTGAAGCATTAAATGACATAGCCATGCCAAATACTACGAGCAACGAACGTTTTAAAAAAGGAATCATAATAATAATCAATTAGGTTAGTTAACAATTTAAATTTCGCCATTTCCTGTGCTATATCTGTATGACACAGAAACGAACGTTATCCCTTATCCCTACCCCTGTTTTTTTATAATTTCTCACATTTGCATGGTTGAAGTAGATACTCAACATCACATAATCAATACAGCGAAATCTCTCCCAATCCGGCACGTCCTTCGGAAACACCTTCAATGGTGAGGCGCAGATATTTGACATAACGGTCCACGGTCATCGGCTTAAATTCCCAACCGGTACACTCCCGTTCGTACAAAGTCACCCATTCTTTTCCATCCTTGGAAGTCTCCACCTTGTGTTTATACGAGGAGCTGTCTTTCTGAAATACGATACGGCTTGCCGTTACCCACGTCGTTTTCTCCAATTCCACCACGATGATGTGAGGCAGATGTCCGTCGCCCGCAATCCACCAGGAGCGGTCGTCATTGTCCGTGATGTTCGATACGGGATAACCTTCCTGAGTGCTTTCCGTCTTGACAGATGCAATCTTCAAGCGTGGTTTCTTCAGCACGCGTTGCTGCCAGGACGAGGGTTTCACCACCACGTTGTCCTCTTCCTTGCCCAGGAAAGGAGCGTGTTCACCATCCCTCAGGCTGTTGCCTTCAAAGGCTTTGGTCTGCACTTCCGCCTTTCCATCCATCCGCCCGTCTGCCGTGGCTTCCACCACAATCTTGCCCGCCTTACCGGTAGTGCGCACAAAGGCAAAGCCCACACCACCTTCCACCTCCTGCGGATTGATGCCGATGCGGCGGATGGTATCGCCTACCAACACTCCCTCACCGGAAACGCGGATGGCGACCTTCTGACGTGAGTTGGAGACCAGCGTACCGTTCTTGTCACACACCTTGAAGTAAACAGGAATCATGTCCGAACCGTCTGCCACCGGCACAATGCCATCCGTCTTGATATCCACCACCAAACGGTCGGCAGCTTCGGGAGTACGCACACTGTGCGTGGCCACTACCTTGCCATCAATCAAAGCTTCTGCCTTCAACGTGCCTTTCTCATATCCTCCGGCATCGAAGATGAAAAGCGGACTGCCGCCTTTCTCCACGATAGAGCGATAAAGCAGCGTCCGTTCCTCACGGGTCTGCGTGCCTATCAGCTTGTCATTGCGGTAGAGGCGTACTTCGTCGCAATTAGAAAAGACGGTTATCTGATTCGTCGAAGAAAAGAACTCTTCCGCCATATTATAAGAGGCAACGAACACCATCGGTCCCTCATACAGTCCCGACTGGGAAATAGACTTGTCACGCATACTCTGCAACATATAATAACTGAACTTGGGGTAGCGATTCATATCCACCACGCCACAATACATTGTTTCGTCCTCGCTGCCGCGGGCATAGTCGTTGTAGCTCCACAAGAAGTGGCCGCCCATATTAGGATTGGCATCCAACATACACCAGTCGAAGTAACCATTGCCATTTAACTGCTCGATGCGACTGAAGCATTGACGCAGTTGTTCCTGTTCGTTCTCTTTGAGACTGACACGGGGTTTAGGACCGGCACCGTCGCCCCACTCGCGGGTAAACACCGGCTTGATGGCAATAAAGTCTTCGCGGAAGTTACTCATCACGTCACCATTCTTGGGATAGCCCTTCACCTGTTTGTAGAAGACATCATAGCAGTGTTCCATATCGGCATGTCCCAAATAGTCGCCAGCTGTGTACATCTGGTCACCGGGCATTTCGGCATGCGCCATCTTCTGCAAATCTTCGGCCAAAGAGACGGGATAGCGCGACTCGTTCAAAGCCGTCTCCCACAACACCACAGAGGGATGGTTGCGGTCGCGGCGAATCATTTTCCTGCCCACATCGAAAAGGCGGTTTACAAAAGTGGTATCAGGATTGAAGAATTGCCAGCCCGGTATGCACTCCACCACCAAGAGGCCATAACGGTCACATGCATCCAGGAAAGCCGGATCCGACGGATAGTGGGCTGCACGCACGGCGTTATACCCTCCACGCTTCAAGTTGAGCACATCGCGCACCTGCATGGAGTTGGAGGCAGCATCGCCCACGTTGGGGAAAGCTTGATGGCGGTTGGCACCGCGCATATAGAGGTGCTTGCCGTTGATGAAGAATCCCTCTTCGGCGGTATAGCGGATGGTGCGGATGCCCACTTGCTTCGTAGTCTCATCTACGACTTGAGTGCCTTTCAGCACCTGCGTGCGCAAGGTGTAGAGGGAGGGATGATAGGGATGCCAAAGAGCTGGAGACGCTACTGCGAAATCCTGTTCCGCAGTCTGTCCCCTCTGTGCTTTCACGGCAAGTGGGGTCGTTGCCTCCGCTACCACCTTGCCGGTAGAATCGCACAATTGAGACAGCAGTTGAAGCTCCGCATCCTCTTCTGTCAAGTTGCGCACATGGGTAGCCACGTGCACCGTTGCCTTTTCTTCGGAAACTTCCGGGAAAGTAACAAACTGTCCTCCACCAGCTACAATATCTTCCTGCAACGGGTCTGTGATATAGATTTTATCGGTAATCACCATCCGCACATCGCGATAGATGCCGCTGTAGTAGTAGAAGTCCATCCGTTCCTGCGGTTTCCCCGGAGGAGTCAGCTTATCATATTCTGCCGACACTCGGACAGCAAGGACATTGGTACCTTTACGGTCGATACGATCGGTAATATCTGCTACAAATCCCATGTAGCCTCCATGGTGTTCGGTTATCTTCTCACCGTTGAGATAAACCTCACAATTAGTCATTACACCTTCAAACTCCACCACCACGCGCTTGTCTCTTGCCTGCGCGGGCATCTTGAAGTAGCGGCGATACCAGCCCACCCCATCATAAATGGAGTTTCCACCACAATGCTTGGTTTCCAACTGCATGATATGGGGCAGGCTGACAGGCATCCAAGCTGTAACATCGGCATCAGCCGCCGCACCATTTTCCACATCTCCCCGGAAGAATGCCCATTTGGTGTTCATGTCAATCACTTGGCGAGTGTCCTTATCTGTGGTGCAAGCTGTGCAACACAAGCAGACTAAAACAAATACAAATAACAATAATTTTGAGTGATTCATACTAATATAACAGGTTAATTGTTTTTAGAAAAGCGCGCAAACTCCCGTGCGTCCAAATCCACCTCCTCTACAATAAATTCCGGTAGATTGTACGAAAACGGCAAATCATCATAGAAATTCGGAGTGCGTTGTGGCAGCACAAACGGTTTCGACGGTCTGCCTTCCGCATCCACATAAACCAGATAAAGACGTGTATAAAGCCCATCCATACGTCGACTGCTGAATACCGTCCATCGTCCGTTATCACTCCATGAATGGTAACTTTCCACGTCATCACTATTTACCGGCTGCATATCGATAAACTCGCCCTTGTGCAAATCAAACATCTGCAAGTCGGCATCTTTATGCCAGATAGAGAAGTTGCCATAAGAAGAAGTGGTGAACATCAAGAAGCGACCATCCGGCGAAACGCGTGGAAAAGAGACACTACTACCCATGGAGCGACTGTGATAGATAGTGTCCACACGAGTGCCGAAACTGAGCGTCTCTATATCGAAGTCGATAGCACACAAGTTGTACTTCACCGACTTAAAATCTTCTGGCATACGCTCTACGGCATGAGCGGAACAAAAATAGAGCCGCTTACCGTCGGGCGAGAAGTGCGGAAAAGTCTCGAATGCCGACGAAGAGAACAACACAGAGTCTACCAGTACCTTTTTCTGAAGAACATCATACAACACTATGTCCGACTCGCTGTCATACACCTCTACCCGATTAGGGTTGTTACGATGAAACTCCTGGCGGGTCTTATTCACAGAAAAAGCCACCACGCGACCGGACGGATGCCACGAAGGATAAACCAGCGACTTTACGTGTGGGTCATCTCCTAATTTCACCTTTTCCGGTATGCCATTGTCTATCAGGTAAGTTCCTCCGAGGTCTGCCCTCATGTGGAACAACATCTTCTGCGGCTTGCGATTCAAGAAAGTATGGCAGTTCATACAGTTATGCTGGGTAAGGTCGTTTTCGATGATGCTTTTCTGCTGATAAGTAGTGATATCCCGCTGATAAATGCCCATTTTGTTCCACAACACATATCCAGGTTCTATCAACCGGTAAGCCAGATAGCGGTCAGCCGGTTCTACAGCCACCTGCCAATGGAAAGGAGCATAGCACTGCCACAAGCCTTCTACTTTCCGATAGACCAGAACTTCTATTTGTTTGCCTGTCGCCGTGTCAAGCAGTTCTTTCCAGTCCTCTTCGTCAAAGAGGAAGTTGCCTTTGCGGTCTGCACGGGTCACCATATTTTTCTCTCCACACTTCAACACGGCCAATGCTTCGACACCCGGCTCTTAGTCTGCCAACTGAAAACGTAGAGGAGCTATTTGCGGAGGAATGGTCACATCTACATAATCTGGAGTAATGGTTGGCAAAGCATCCAACGGCTGCGCCTCCCGAGGTTCTTTACTGCCGGAGCAAGCAGCAAGTACAAATAATAAAACGGATAAAAGAACAATACGCATCTTATTTCTTATTTATGACAATGATACAAACAGGTAGTAATACCAAAATGTATTTCCAAACTCAGCCCGGAGTGTAGCCGATGAAGCCTTGTTCTCTTTCAGCCGCTCCATTTGATGTTTGAAAGCTTTAAACTGCCCGGCTACAGCCTGCGATACAAGATTTTGCGACGAACATACTTGCGGATTCGTCTCTTGTATCAACACAATGGCCTGTTGCAACAACAACGGTGAGGGAGGCAGCCCCGGACCACCGCCATACGTCTCGCCCAGGTAGGCTAAGGTATTCAAGTCTTTGGAAAGCAGTGCATAGCCCAATAAGTATTGGAAAGAGGTGGGATAATCGGGGTTAGACTCCACAATGTCCAATAAGTTCCTTACCGGATGAACACTGCATAACCCATCAAGCGCTGCCACACAACGGTATCGGGGACCCAATTCAGCATCGGCACGCACCGCTTCATCATTGCCAACCAATCGCTTCAGCCTCTCCGCTTCCGCACGATAGCCGTAGCTCTGCAACAACGGACGCAGATACTTGGCAGCCACCCGGTGATGTCCCAATATCAAATTGGTCTTGACCAAACGCAACAATAGGCGAGGATTGACCGCCCATTCCGAAGCAACCATTCCCTCGAACGCCATCCGTTGTGCCTGCGCCACATTGCCCATTGCCCAATACACATCACTAAGCAATGACGAAGTATCTATAGTGCGGTTCCAATCCATGCAAAGACCTTTACTGCCTGGCTGTTTACTATCGAAAAGGTAATCGCCCAGTAGTTTCTTTTCTGCCAAAGCTAAGTTCTTGTAACCGGCATGCAGTGGATATCTGCCCGTATTGAGCGGAGTTGCTACAATCTTGCCCCAAGCACCGTCTCGGCTGTATGTATTTACTTGTTCTGTGATGTATTGTGCATAGGTGATGCCGGTTCTGAACCCGACATAGAGCACACCGAACGCCAATGCTGTTTGCAGCAGCACACTGACTGTTTGCAAGCGGTGTGACATATTTTTTTTTAAATAACCCGACAAGGTTGTTATCAATACTACCGTCGGTAAAGCTGCCCACACATAGTAGGAAACAGCTTGCGCCTGCAATCGCGACGAATAGTAGGCATCGGGCGTGAAAAGCACTCTTGCCTCGCCTCCCTTGCCGGCCCAATAATAGAGTATGGCGGGCAACAGGCTTACCGGGAGTAGCAGGTAGTATTTCCGTAAGGATGAACGGGCGACACACTCGTAAACCAGCGCCGACAAAACGGTCATCTCATACATGGGACCTGCCAAATAGAAACCCAGCCAGCTCACCGCCAACAAGTAAACTACCCTTACCACACTACGCGGCAGGCAGAGATAGAGATAAAAAGAGTAAATGGAAAGCAGAAACGCCAACGTTTCTTCCAAATGATGATTGGAGTCAAGCTCGGCAACCAACGGCAACATACCGACAACCAACCAAAGAAGAGGGAAACTGCGCCGGGGAGCCAAATGACGGCATATCCCCCGAAGCCCCATACAAGCAAGCAGTGCCAACAGAGCTGAAATCAATGCCCCCGCATGCGGATGTATATAATACTGTATGAGGAAAGAAGCCGCATAGAAAGCCGGACCACCGGGATAAGAGAAATGTTCTTGAGCGTATTCAGCACTGAAGCGGAACAACCGGAATTGCTCTATAAAGCGAAAATGATACGCAAAGACCGAATCTAAAAACAAAAACAGCCCCACACCGATGCAAAGCCATATCACGGATAGGCATAACCGAGGACTCTCCTGTAAATAGTTTTTCTTCATACTCGATTTAATAGTAGTGGAATAAAAAAGGCAAGGGTATATAAAGTGATATATTCAATTCCACTCCACACACTCCTCACCTTATTCTTTTTGATTGGAGAATCCCCATTCAAAGAATTCTCCAATTTTAATCATTAATAACCCGGATTCTGTTCCAGCTTATCGTTCACATCTCTATACTTCTGCGGAATAGGCAAATATCTGTTATGGGGCGCAAAGCCGCGTGGCTCAATCAGTTCCTTTTTATTGCTAATCACAGCACGTTTATAAGGATCGTTCTCAGCATAGTCTATTTTACCAGCAGGACGCTCCATAGCAACATTCAACAACGTCTCGGCCAGCATCTTGCCGGAGGCATCTTTCCAACGGAGGATGTCAGCGCGACGGAACCCCTCACCAGCCAGCTCTATCGAACGCTCGCGGCGAATCAGATTGCGAAGTGTCTCACGGCTGCCGTATTTGCTCTCGTCAACAGAAGGCATACCCACACGCTTACGGATAAGGTTCAGCTTATCATAGACATCCGAAGAGGGACCGTTCAATTCATTCTCGGCCTCGGCATAGCTCAACAGAACCTCGGCATAACGGAAAAGAATCGTATTGGTGTTGGTATCCCACATGTTATTATACTGGGTCATGGGGAAAAGGTACTTGCCCCACGTCAGACCGGTCTTGGAAGAGTTGTTAGCGGCGGTAGGATAGTTCTTGTTCTTGTCATTTTCGTCAATCTTTCCGTCTTTGTTCACGTCCCAAGGAAGAACCTCGTCAAGAGTGTTGAGAATTTCCGTATCACCATTGTCCTTTACCCAGTCCATACCCGGGAAAGCGATGCTCATGGCAAGACGAGGGTCACGGTTGGCAAACGGATGGGAAGGATCGTAATACGCGCCAGCCTCTTCTTTGGTCAAACCGTTATCCATCTCATAGGCATCCACCAGATTCCATGAAGGGACCATGGATGACCAGCCGCCATCAGCATTGTTGTACATGGTACCTATCCAGCCGTTACCGTAATAATTTTCAATATGCTGAACGGACGCGATAATCTCTTTGGAGTCTCTACCCTCCAACTTGAACAGGCGCGCATAATCTTCTTCCAAGTCAAACTTATCCATGGAGATAATAGCCTGCGCAGCCTCTTTTGCACGCTCGTAATTGCCGTAATAAAGAGCATGACGCATCTTTACGGCCAAGGCCGTGGCACGGTCGATGTAGCCAGAGGTGCTTGCCTTGTCTTCCAAAAACATGGGAATAGCAGCATCCAGCTCGTCTTCGATAAATTTATTGACTTCTGCTTCCGTATTACGCGGAACAATAGCCTCCTCACGCGAAGTATAAGAATCGATGATAGGCACTCCACCATATTGCCAGTTCTTATTAAAATAGTCGTAAGCACGAATCACTTTTACCTGAGCCATCATGTCTTTCTTTTTTGCTTCATCAGCAAACTGTACATCTTCAATATTGATCAAAAAGTCATTACAGCTACGGATCTTTCCAAAGTTATAATAATCGGCTACCTCCTTCAAACCGGCAGCCATCGTACCGTTACCGATGCTCTGGTAATTGTCCCACAAAAAGTTACTATAACCGAAGTCGGAGGCACAATCCCAATAGAAGATACCTTTTTCGTCAATCCAGCCATCGTAACAGCCTGTCAGGAACTTCGCTGCATCATCTTCCGTCTTCCAAGTGTTGGAAGGAGCCAATGCGTCATAGGGTACGGTATCTAAAAAATCCGAACAGGAGGAAGTGGCAAGCAAGGAAACACCTGCCATCATGTATGTAATTATTCGTTTCATATTTTTCTATGCTTATTTAAGTTCAACATTTTAGAATGTAATGTTCACACCGATGGCATGAGTCTGGTTTATCGGGAAACTATAGAGGCTGCCAAGTTCGGGGTCGGCATCAATCATCATTTTATGGAACGTCAGGAGATTCTCGCCCGAATAATAGACACGGATGTTTTCAATACCCCATGACTTCACTGTATTCTTGGGAAGTGTATAGCCGAACTGAACATTCTTCAAACGTACATAACTGCCGTCCTGCAACCAAAAATCGGAATTCTCAAGATTGTTTGAAGTTTTACTCACGGCAATGCGAGGCATCTTGGCGTTCTTGTTATCCGGAGTCCAAGCATCCAACCAGATATTGTTGGGATGAACATCGTCACCGCTCCATTCCCCGCCAAATCCGTTCGTATCAATCATACGCTTGACACCGGCTACTCCCGTGAACATCATAGAAAGGTCAAAATTCTTATAGCCTGCATTCAAGTTCAGTCCGAACGTATAGGAAGGGTCGGAAGAACCGCACAATACACGGTCGTCGGTATTAAACAAGCCGTCACCGTTTGCATCGGAATAAATCAAGTCGCCTGCCTTGAAGTTCTTTTTGAAAGGATAACCAGGATCATTTTTATGCTTATCCTGCCATGCTTTAGCTTCCGCATCGGACTGGAAGAAACCCTCCGTCTTATACAGACGATACGTATTGAAGGCCTCGCCTACCTGACGTATTTTCAAGTCACCGTCCACCAACGAAGATACACCGTCCAAATCCAGAATCTTATTCTTATTGTAAGCCAGGTTGGCAGTAGCGCCAAATGACCAGTCGCCCCATTTATCATTATAGCTTACGGTCAATTCCATACCACGGTTCACCATAGAGCCCACATTGTCCTTGTAAGCACCTAAACCGAATTCGGGGGGAACCGGCACGTCCATAATGATACCCGTAGTCTTGCGGTCGTAGTAATCGAAAGCCACAGTCACTTTCTCCAAAAGAGTAGCATCGAAACCTACTCCCCATGTGCGGGCCTTTTCCCAAGAAATAGTAGCAATCTTATAATTCTTTTGATAATAGCCTGGCTGCAAACTTCCACCGAACGGATACTTAGCGGACAAGTCATAATTGTTCATCCAGGGGTAGTAATCGTTCAAGGCCGACTGATTACCCAAGTTACCATAAGAAGCACGGAGCTTCAAGTTGGTCAACCACTCTCTTGCATCTTTCATAAACTCTTCTTCGCTGATACGCCATGCACCGGAGAAAGAGGGGAAATAGCCCCAACGATGGCCTTCGGCAAAACGGGAAGAGGCATCGGCACGAATATTTGCCTCAAACAGATACTTGCCTGCATAGTCGTAATTGATACGACCAAACCAGGAAATCATGGCCAATTCGCGAGAAAGCCCACTGTTCTTTTGCGTGGAGGCATCACCGGCATTCATATCCGTAAGGTCATTGTTCGGGAAATTCTTACGTTCAGCCTTTGTTTCATTATAGGTATATTTCTCCGTATGCCAACCTGCCATCGCCTTCAAACCATGAAGTCCGAATTGTTTGTCATAGTTCAGCAAAGCGTCGAAAGTGGCGCGATGCCAGCCATAGTAGTCTTCATTCAGCTTGTTAGGGTCACTCTTCTTATTGGCGTTGTATTGGATGAACTTTTGGAAAGCCTTGTAGTGTTGTTGGTTGTTGACATAAGAACCGGTCAGTGTGGCTACCAATCCATCTACAATCTTGTAGTCAGCCGACAGCGTACCCGAGAAGTTCTGATTTTCACGTCTCACCGTTTGGTCCACATCCAACCAAGCCAACGGGCTACCGTCCGAGAACGTGCCCCAAGTGCCATCTTCGTAACGACCCACAATCCAGGGAGCCATCTTGCCCAGACGCATCACAATCTGTCCGGAACCACTGCCACCGTATGAAGAATTCGGTTCAGAATAATCATTGTTGATATAAGCCATGTTGACACGTACATTCAGACGGGAATTCAACTTCACATCCAGATTCATACGTCCATTGAACTGTTGGCGTTCAGCGTTGGGCAACGTACCATCCTGATGCAAATAGCCCACAGAGGCCATGTATTTCAGGTTATCCGTACCTCCACTCACATTCACGTTATGATTGTGCTGGAATCCGGTGCGGTAAGCCAAGTCATACCAATCTGTATTGGGATAGTTATAAGGATCCGATCCGTCTCTAAACTTCTCATAAATCTTTCCGTCACCCACTTTGTCAAAACGAGGTTCCAAACCATACTCCACACGGGCCTTGTCATACAGGCGAGCATAATCGTATGAACTCATCAGGTCTTGCAACATAGTTGGATTCTGTATGCTGACATAACCGTTATAGTTGATACGCGGCTTACCGCTCTTACCACGTTTGGTCGTAATCAAGATTACACCATTAGATGCTTTTGAACCGTAAATGGCAGCCGAAGCGGCATCTTTCAACACAGAGATACTCTCAATATCGTTAGGGTCCACGGAGTTCAATGTACCGGTTTCCAAACCATCTACCAGGATATAAGGGTCGGCAGAGTTCAGCGTACCCACACCACGCACACGGATGGTACCTCCATCTTGTCCGGGCAGACCGCTACCAGCCACTACCGTAACCCCCGGCATCAAGCCTTGAATGCCGGTAGAAAGATTCTGTATCGGGCGACTTTCCAACATTTTGCTATCCACTTGTGCCACCGAACCGGTCATATTGACTTTCTTCTGTGTGCCATAGCCCACTACTACAACTTCTTCCAATAATTGTGTATCTTCCTGCAGTTTCACAGTTAGCGAAGGCTGTCCGGTATACTTAATTTCCTGTGTTGCATATCCTATAAAAGAAATCTGAAGAATGTCACCCTCATTTACATTCAAGGTGAAATTACCATCCAAATCCGTTACGACACCGTTTGTTGTACCTTTTACTACTACCGACACACCTACCAATGGGCCAAATGCATCATTAACGGTTCCTTTCAAAGTTTTTTGTTGCTGAGAGGTTGCGGTCACAGAAGTTACTGCATTGTCTGCCGCATACACCGTTCCACCGGAACAAAGAGCTGCTGTCAATAGCAAGGAACTGACCGTTCTTACGATTTTAAACATACTTATTAGATTTTAATTAATTAAAGATTTAAGGCCGTGCAACCCCGTTTAAAAGGATGCACAAAACCTTGTTTCAACTATATGACACAAAAAAGAGGAGTAACCCTTACTCTACACTGAAAAATATTTTATTCATATTCATTGGCGGAATGAAATTCAGACTTTATTACTCAATTCCGCCACCGGGTAAAAGAAGATGCAAATGGGGAAAGAAAGAGCGGAAAAAAAATACCCAACAAGATGGGAAAGAATTCCCTCCTTATTGGGAAAAAGTTCCCATTACGATGGGAAAAAAGTCCCACCATAGTAGGAACAGGTGGGACTCCTTATACACTATCAATCAGGCTATTGAGAATCGGTTTACTATTTCCCATGAAAACGGAACCAATTGAAGTCGGCAAATCCTCCCTCGCCCTCGGCACTTGTGGAGAAGTTGAACAGTGCAAAGCGATTTGCCGTCCAGTACAAGCCCAAATTCATCTTCAGCACATCGCCGATGGGACGGAAAGTGACACCGTCCAAGCTATAATAGAAGCGGGCGGTGAAATCCTTGTCGGTGACACGTGCCTTTATCCACACTTTGTCTTGCTTGAGGTTCTCAATGGCAGTTTCTATAATCTTACCGTCGTTGCACATCACCAGTTTGCGATTGCCGCTTTCCTGCTGCACGGCTACGTAGGCGTATGGGAACTGAAATACACCGAAGCCCGCCACGTTTCCGTCTTTCAGTCCGGCAAGTTCCATCTCTACCACTCCTTCGGAGCTGGGGCCCTGGACGCGTTGTGTCAGTGTGTTGCGCGCACTCTTGAGGTCGGTTGCCAGCGAAGCTTTCAGACGCATGTAGCCCGGACGCTCGGTCAACGACCACTTGGCGTTGTCCGGGTTGTGGTTCCACTGCCATTGCAAACCCAAACGTTTGGCGCTGAACTCATCCGTAGTGGCAGGCGACTGTATCTTGTATGTCTTTCCCACTTCCGGTTTCTTGTAAGTGATGGCGTCTTTGCCATCGACACCCAGCATGGGCCAACCATCTTTCCACGTCACCGGCACTAAGTAAGGAACACGTCCTATCGCTCCTCTGTCTTGCATGATGATGAACCACCAGTCACCGTTTTTCAGCTGCACCATTCCTCCCTGGTGCAAGCCATTGGGCGGGTAGGAGCTGTCGTCCTGCATGATGACCTTATGCTCGTAAGGCCCGTAGATGTTCTTGGAACGAAGGCAAACCTGCCATCCTTCAGTGCCACCTGCCGGACAAGTGATATAGTACATACCGTTTATCTTATAGACATGCGAACCCTCCATGCCGGCGCTTTTACCCGAACCATGGCTATCGTCCACTCCTTTGTTCCAGATTTCAACAGCCTCTTTCTTTACAGAGCGAGCATCGGCATTCAGTTCGGTCACGTACAATTTGCGCTGTCCGTGCACTACATATACCTTGCCATCATCATCGAAAAACAATCCCGGGTCGTAAAGATATTCCGGAAAGATGGTCCGCTTCCACGGTCCTTCCGGTTTCTCGGCTTCGCAGACGGAGAAGTGTCCGGTCTCCCTGCCCCAACCGTAAGGGGTGCAGAAAGCCACATAGAACTTCCCGTTATGATAGCGCAGGGAATTTGCCCACGAACCGTTCAAGTAGAGATTTCCTCCCTGCATGTCATAGCGCGGGTCTTCATCATAACGGTCCACGGCATAGCCCACAATTTCCCAATTCACCAGATCCTTCGATTTAGCTACCGGAGAACCCGGCACATAGTGCATACTGGTGGATACTAAATAAAAATCATCGCCCACGCGGATTACATCCGGGTCGGGCCAGTCGCCCCACATCAGGGGATTGGTAAATGTACCGTCACCGTTGTCCGGTGTCCATACTTGTTGTGCTTCCAGCGGAAGCATTGATATGCCGCAAAGGCACATAGCCAACAGGGTATTCTTAATATTCATAACCAATTATTATTTATTAAAAATGTTCTATCTTTCAGTTTTCCTCCTATCTGCCCCATAGCATCTCCGTATCATCTCCCTACCTATACAGACGGAGCAGATAGGGAGAAGGTAGGAAGCGAATAAGGAGAAGGTAGGAAAAAGATAGATTTTTTTCTATTTTTCAGATTTTGCTTCTATTTCCTTATTTCTGCCATATTCCGGTAAGGAGCTATCTCCATGGCTTTCAATACAGCTCCATTGGCAGTCTGGCGCAATCCTATTACCAGCACGTTCTTCTTTCCTCCACCGAAATTAAGCCAGCATTCAGGCAAGAAGAACTCACGTCGCGGCCCGGCTGCCCAGTAGCGTCCGATGTTGTTTCCGTTCAGCCACATATAGCCATTGCCCGAGGCATTGATGCGTGCCAGCCAAGGAATCCATTCGCCTTTCTTCTGGCCAGGCAGTTCAAACTCTATCCGGTACCAAGTGAACAATCCGTCCGGCTCGGCTTTCGACTGTACGCCGTTTCCTTTGGCAGGAATCTCACAGGTCACGTCCAACGATACGTTTTGCCAATCCTGCGGTGCGAATTGCGGCAGATTCCATCCTTGGGCCACTCCGGCTGCATCTGCCGCATACTCCCACTCCAGGGGATGAGTCAAGGCTGTTTCGGTCAGTGACAAACCAGCCTCTCTGATACCGGACAATTCTTCCATAGGCACGTAACCATGAGCATGACCCAGGTTTTCATAGACAACCAGGATTTCATTGTCACCCTCCTTCAGTAAGCCCGATACGTCGAAACGGTTGTCGTACTCGTCCGGACGGATGCGTTCGAAACAGTCGCGTGTGGTCCAGGACTGCGCATCGGCTCTGTCGGGGAAGAGGCGTTTCGCCTGCTTTCCGTTCACCGCTACTGATACAATGTCACGAGTAAACATATTGAATAAGAGGAAACGTTCTTCGGCAACTTGACGGGAGGTAAGGCTGACTTGCGCACGGTACAGGCTGTAACGGAAATCATTGACACCCAAGTCGGGTAATGATACCAAGCGAGGGAGTTGCTTCCAGTCTGCCTTGGCAAAGGCATCTTCCTTTTTCAAGGCAGAAGCAATGCGTACCGGTTGGGGAAGTTTGGCAGGGCGCAAGGGGCGTATCTGCTCCTGCGGCCACCATTCGCCTTTCGTTTCCGGCTTTCCGGCAGGAATCACCAACACTTTCGTACCCAACGCAGGCAGGTCGTAGGAAACGTTGATGGGAGAAACGGTGACAGAGTCGGTATCCGCAGCTTCCGAAGCTGCTATCAACACCTTCTCGCCATGCTGGTTGATGTTATACATCGGTGTGGCAGGGCGATTCATCTTACCCGGCAACAAGCGTACCTTTCCACGAATGGCATTTTTGGGGTCTGTGTTGTGCAGAAAGACAAAGCGTGTTCCGTCCACCGCTACGCGTACACCGCCGAAGAGCGACTTCGCTCCACCCTCCATGGTACAAGGACCGCCTTCGGAACGGACCAATTGCGGCTCGAATGCCTGGATGAACTGCCCGATGGCCTTTGCCTCAAAGTATTTGTCGCTCCGCGCACCATTCTCGCGTATGGCTGCATTGTAGTCATAGCTGGTCGTCATGCCTCGTGCTCCCCAACCGGCAAAATGGGTACCGCCAAAGAACATGTAATAGTTGATGCCACCTGCACCTCCTAATAAGGACATCAAGCCCACCGCCTTGAAGTGGCGGGCATCGGAATAATGGTCTTCGCTCAATCTACCGGTCACCAACGAGAACCATCCGCCTTGGAGTTCCGTCACAAATCCAGGTGCATCCGGTTGCTCCTTCCTAAGGTTCGCCATGCGATACGCGCAGTCGGGAGCTGAAGAAAGCCCTACATAATAGTTGTCGCTGTCAAAAACCTGAGACAATTCCACATCTTCGCTGCTACGGCACTCATTGGTCAGACAGGTAAAGATAGGAATATCCATCCCACTTTTCCGTACAGACTGGTACAGTGCTTTCAACAGTTTTTCCTTACCGTAACATCCATGATGGTTATACTCGTTTTCAATCTGAATCAGGATAATTCCCTTTTCGCCCACCGGCTTGCGCGTGATTTGCTCGTCGGCCAACGCTTTGCAAACGGCATCAAACCAATGTTGCGACCAGCTGATGTGGCGATGGTCCGCGCTTCTCAACCAGAAGTCGTCCATTCCGCCCGGACAGAACTTTGCCAACCAACACGGATATCCTCCTCCCGAATACTCAGCGCAAATGAAAGGCCCCGGACGAACGATGGTATAGAGTCCAAACTCCTCTTGCGCCATCTTCAGCCAACGCTTCACATCGGAGAAGTCAAAGTGGCTATTATCGTTTAAGCCGGACGGCATGATTCTCTCATGCCAGTTCCAAGGCACGTATGTCTCCACCGTATTGAATCCGGCTTCCTTGATTTGACGGAAACGGTCTCTCCATAATTCTTCCGGACAACGGAAGTAATGGAAAGCTGCACTATAAATAAAAATGTCTTTTCCCTCAATGGTCATGCACGAACCATCATACCGAACCCTTTCGGGTTGGAGGAATTTCTTTTCTGGCTTTGCAGCCTGTTGCGTAGTCTGTGCCATGATTGCCAAGCTGTTAAAAGCGACTAAAGCAAACAGCACACACTTCAAGATACACTTGTTTTTCATGTTCTTAGTATAAAATAATTAATATAATATCATATTTCACGACCTCAACGTTTCGGACAGAACTCCAATACACCACCCTCCAACAAATCACTGATTTTCACAAAGGGAGAATCGAGCGCTTTACCATTCAAACGCACATCATCCAATGTATGATACGACTCCAAACCTTTGGCACGTATTTTCAATACTCGCTTATTGGGAAGTTGAAGACGTATCTCCTCAAAATGAGGAATACCCAACGCGTACATACCCGATGCCGGAGTGACGGGATAAAAGCCCAATGCACTAAAAAGATACCACGCTGACATCTGCCCGCAATCATCGTTACCGGACAGGCCGTCGGGAGCGTTCTTATAGTTATCTTTCAGAATGGTCCGAAGGCGGGACTGGGTCTTGTCCAACCGATTGCAATAGTTATACAAATAGGCATAATGATGCCCCGGTTCATTGTCGTGACGGTAATGCTTTTCATCAAAATTCCGGTCCAAGAGCTGCATGAAAGCGTCACTGCCTCCCATCAAGTCAATCATTCCGGGCACATCTTGCATCACACAGAAGCGGTAGGTCCAATTGGCCCCTTCGGTAAATCCCACATGGGCTTGGTCCCACGTACCATCTGCCTTACGGGCTTGGAA
>OGOM01000851.1_pt1 | contig 26770 bp, 25 predicted proteins | sample 1552681 | NCBI WGS metagenome assembly OGOM01 (sample SAMEA2580188, study PRJEB22360) | human gut metagenome | biome: human gut; feature: human-associated habitat; material: faeces | place: Denmark | collected 2008/2010 | reverse complement strand
GCACGACCTTGCCAAGGTCGGGGCCGCGGGTTCGAGTCCCGTCTCGCGCTCTTCTGTTAAAAACAGGGAACTTTGATTTACAAGGTTTCCTGTTTTTTGTTGTAGTGTAAAGGTTGATTACGGTTTTTCCGTAATTTCAATATACTTTTCTGATTTTCCTCATTATCACTTGGTATGGTATAATCGCTAGGATGTGATCTTGATACCGTGATTGTTGTAATTCCCTGTTATCACTTGGTATGGTATAATTTAAGTTTGCAGATGGTGTTGCTTTGCCATGTTGTAATTCCCTGTTATCACTTGGTATGGTATAATTACTATGGTATATGTATTTCTTTTTCATCTGTTGTAATTCCCTGTTATCACTTGGTATGGTATAATCGCTGCAACCAGCATTTGCAACGTGGCATGGTTGTAATTCCCTGTTATCACTTGGTATGGTATAATAGCCTGCCGGAGCAGGTGCCAGTTGAACAAGTTGTAATTCCCTGTTATCACTTGGTATGGTATAATCGTACCCTGTCTCGGCTTTGCTATAATCGCGTTGTAATTCCCTGTTATCACTTGGTATGGTATAATTCGGAACGTGCCTTGGCATGATCCAGAACAGTTGTAATTCCCTGTTATCACTTGGTATGGTATAATTAACCGTCTGTATTTTCATGATATAAAAAGGTTGTAATTCCCTGTTATCACTTGGTATGGTATAATATACTTCCGGGGTGCACTAAAATATGCAGGGTTGTAATTCCCTGTTATCACTTGGTATGGTATAATAACATTTCCAAAATGAATTTCCAGTTTCCTGTTGTAATTCCCTGTTATCACTTGGTATGGTATAATTGTTCTCAAACGCGCTTTGACGCATTTGCGGTTGTAATTCCCTGTTATCACTTGGTATGGTATAATATACCGTTTCGCAAAAATTCTACTCGTTCTGTTGTAATTCCCTGTTATCACTTGGTATGGTATAATATGATAAGTGCTGCATAAATGTTTGCCATAGTTGTAATTCCCTGTTATCACTTGGTATGGTATAATTCTCATACTGGTACTTTTTCCTGTACCTGAGTTGTAATTCCCTGTTATCACTTGGTATGGTATAATTGTGTCAAATATAATAACCACGTAACCCAAGTTGTAATTCCCTGTTATCACTTGGTATGGTATAATTATAACGGTTCTAATAGATACTGGCAAGTTGTTGTAATTCCCTGTTATCACTTGGTATGGTATAATAGCTTTCCGTTAGTGAGCCTGTAGTCATTGGTTGTAATTCCCTGTTATCACTTGGTATGGTATAATCGAAGCGGTATAAAAAAGTCATCATATATGGTTGTAATTCCCTGTTATCACTTGGTATGGTATAATACACAACGCCGGAATGGTAAACAAGTTATAGTTGTAATTCCCTGTTATCACTTGGTATGGTATAATACAGCATTGATATCCATTGATAAATTACACGTTGTAATTCCCTGTTATCACTTGGTATGGTATAATACAATTTAAAGCCCAGTGTTTAATGGTCTTGTTGTAATTCCCTGTTATCACTTGGTATGGTATAATTAATTCAATCTTTTCACAGTCTAGCTTGAAGTTGTAATTCCCTGTTATCACTTGGTATGGTATAATCATTGTACTTGTGGTACACAATGTCTTTCCGTTGTAATTCCCTGTTATCACTTGGTATGGTATAATCCTTTCTGATATTCCATGCACATATCTACAGTTGTAATTCCCTGTTATCACTTGGTATGGTATAATATCGTTCCGGTAAGATCAGTAAGTGACATAGTTGTAATTCCCTGTTATCACTTGGTATGGTATAATATAAACAATCCAAAATTCGGCTTACCCTCTGTTGTAATTCCCTGTTATCACTTGGTATGGTATAATACCTCCCCCGACTCAATAGTAATGTTATCGTTGTAATTCCCTGTTATCACTTGGTATGGTATAATTACTAATCTGTCATAGTCTTTCATTTTTTAGTTGTAATTCCCTGTTATCACTTGGTATGGTATAATGGAAACTGAACGTCTGTAACAATAGAATCAGTTGTAATTCCCTGTTATCACTTGGTATGGTATAATTGTTACTTGCCCCTTGCGGGGATAGTGTAGGTTGTAATTCCCTGTTATCACTTGGTATGGTATAATGCTTACCCAGCAGGAGCATGATGCCCCTGGTTGTAATTCCCTGTTATCACTTGGTATGGTATAATCCTCTCCCGATAATACCACCAGGAGGTTTGTTGTAATTCCCTGTTATCACTTGGTATGGTATAATCTTGCGACATGACTTTGCTAACTTCTGTCGGTTGTAATTCCCTGTTATCACTTGGTATGGTATAATAGGGAGCACAAATCCCCACGAACTACAGGGATTCGTGGGGATTTCATCTAAAAAAAATCTTTAATTTGGAAGTTAAATTCTATCGAAAATCTTCTTTTTTCAAAAAACATCCATTAATTCTATCGATTCAGGGGTATCCTCAAATGTTTTTGTTCCCAACATGACTTCCATAGACTCATACTGCTTTTCTGTTAAAACCAGCGCACGTACAGATCCTTTTATAGGCAGATTTTGTTTTAAACGCTGTTTATGCATTGCAACTGCATCCATACCATTGCATATCCTGGAATATACAGACCACTGCACCATATTGTAGCCATCTTTCAATAAAAACTTACGAAATTTTGCGGCATCCTTTTTCTCTTTTGCAGTTACTACTGGCAGATCAAAAAACACTAACATTCTCATAAACCTATTCATAGCTATGTACCTGTAATTGCATCAGTTCCGGCAACTCCAAATCTGATCTTTTTCCCTGCAAAGCACCACTGTAACTTGCCACCAGCATATCAATACAATTACTGATAATACGTTTTTCTCCTTTCATATCCATATCATAATTTATAATACCAAAAATACCACGTTTTCTTTCTGGCGTAAGATCGCTGTCAATTTCTGCTATATCATAATTTTGGGCTACATACAGGTCAACTAACGGACGAAATGGCTCGATCATATCATCCGCCAAATTAAAATTATTCAGCTCACTATGATGGAACACTCCAATCGAAGGTTCTAATCCATAACAGACAATGGAGCGGGCGATCAGACCTCTTACAATGGCATAACCATAATTTAATGCCGAGTTAATGACATGATCATTGCCCCGTGAAAATCCCAATCCATACAGACTTTTAAAATAAAAAGCTGCTGCTTTCGCCTCCACATGTGTCCGATCACCAGACTGTACTTCTTTGCACATTTTCATTAATTCTTCTGATCCGTCTAAATCAAGATAGGCTAAACACAATGCCTGGTTTCTGATCTTTCGAACCACGATCTGCTGCCAAAGTCTTTTCTGTAAGGGTTTTCCTGCCTCTATCTGATATTTCAGAATTTTAAAATGACGACTGTGCCTTACCATTGGAAGCAGTACTGCATTCGGAAGATGCTTTTCATCACAGACATAGACCGTAATTCCCATATCTGCCATCTTCTGGAGCAAATAAGCAGAGACTGTTACTGTCTGATTTTCTATGATGATACAGTTGATATCCTCCAGTGGAATCTGTCTGAGTATGTCTGCTTCAATATATAACTGCTGATTTTTGATGGACAGTTTTACATGACTGTCTATCTTAATATTTCGAAACCCCATTTATCCTCCATGTTTTTATCAAGAAAAACCCATTCGTTTTTCATTTTTTACTGTAGATATATGCCCTAAAATATCTACCTGACACTTTTCTATTAATTCTAATTTTTGTACCCCAATTCCTCTAAAAGTATATCGGCTATCATGTGCTTTCCCTTCTATTTTCGCTCCAGAAATATCTGCTCCAATATAATATGCATATACTTCTTTCGATTCTCCTAAGCTACCATCCACATTTTTTATCGGAATGCCTTTTTTACTCTTTATATGCACCAAATCTCTCGAATACAAGCTGAACAAAAAATCTTTATCTTCCATAGTTCGCCACTCACTATATGGCTTATTTGCTGTTGATGCCCTATCCGGCAGCACCTTCTTCACCACATCCGCCGTATACACCGGTACAAAATAATACTTTCCATTCACATGATACACATCGATTCTGACCATACCGCCATTTTCTGCAATTCCATTTCCGGAATCCACAAATACACCCATCGTCTGTTTTTTCTGTATCTTGACTTTCCGTACTACCGGACCTTCTGTACCGTCCGCTTTCGGTTTATGAAAATCCTGTGCAAATGCCTTTTTTGCATCATTTCCATATAACAACAGCTGTTTTTTCAATGCCTCGTATAATAAAAGGTCACTTTGAGGATTATAGTAGCCGTCGATTTCACCATCTTTGTCAAGCTTCAGATCTGTCAAAGCTGTCTTAGTCAATACGATCCCCTCATCCTTAAAATGTCTCGGACTGCGGATGGTATCTGCATGTGCAGCACCTGTCACTTTATGATTTGGCATTCTTGATACAAAGATCGGACGAAGATTCTCATAAATATACTCTGGATAATCTAATTCTAAGGCAACATCAGAATGGGTATCCAAAAATCCCTTCGGATCATCTCCCATTCTCACATCCAGTTCTGCCCGGAATGTCTCCCATGGTTTTGGAATATGAACACCAAATATCTCATCCCATTCTGCCCGGCTGTAATCTTCCGGTCGAAAGATTTCTCCTGTCTCCGCATCCACAAACTCTGTACCTTTTGAGTAACATCTCTCTCTTACTTTCGTATATCGCGATATTTTCTGGATCATGCCATCCGTACAGCAGGCGATGACAACCGCATCCATCGCATGATGTGTATCCGTCTCACGATTTTTCTGAGGTAATCCCCAGCGTTTTCTTAAGTACGCCGTAATTGCTCCATTTACCGCGCGTACCTGTTTTTTCTTTTCCGGACGGTTTAACGGTGCTATTTCAAGATTCTGACGGATCATATTATAAATAACGGTTGTAATATATTTTGTATCCGTTAAGTTACGCTCTTTAAATTCACTACGCTCTTCCTCTGAAAAATGTTTTTTCAAAAGTTTCTGCTGTTTTTTATAATCCCGTATCGTCGTCTTCACACGAGTTTCAAACTCATTCCAACGCTGCTCATCATTTCCCATGTATTCATAAGGTGTCCTGTTTCCCTTTTGGCGGTTTTCCTGAGAAGTGACAAGTACCTTATTCCGAAAACTGTCATCAAATGTAATACTGTATGGCAAAATATGATCAATATCATACCCCGGTTTAAACAGTTCTTCCAATGGAATAGTCTTACCGGAATACATACAGATTCCCTGCTGTTCCTGCCACAGGCGATATTTTAAAATATCCTGTCCGGTTGGTGATAATTTTCCCAATTCCTGAATCTGCTTTTTCACATCTTCGTTATTCTTCTGGCGTTTTTCCATATCACCTTTTATTTTCCGGCGTTCTTCAAAAGTCTTTGACATTTCTCTTGCAAGCTCAATATTGATTGCCTGTGGACTGCCATAGGTACGGATAATTGCATTGATCACTTTGACAGTCTGTGATACAGAACGCTTTACTACCGGATTTGTAATCTCATTGATCGTCTGATTTACCTTTTCTCCTGTTAATAACTTCTGCTTAATCCCCTTAGAATCCGCCTTAAAATCATATCCGGCTTCCTCACATGCTTTATCATAAGTCATGCCTTTTTCCAAAAACGGGATAATATTCCGCATCGCTTTCATCGAAAGATGCTGAAACTTCGTCGGTGTATACGCCAATAACCCTTCCATCTCTATCGGTACAAGTCCCAGCTTCCCCAGCCGCTCCGTACGACTGTCATCATTCTTATAACAGGTCAGGATCATACCAATCTCATCAAACAGATCCCTGACTTCATTTTCTGTCAGATATTTCACCCGTTCTTCCAAACATTTCTTGTAATCATGGTAGTATGGCATCCCAATAAATTTTGCTTTTTCCGTATTTTGATTTTCTTTTTGCTGTTCTTCTTTCGTGGCAGCTTTTTTATAATTTAAATTATAAAAAAGAATATCCTCCGGCAAACCTAACTTCTTGCGAACTGCTGCGTACTTCACTTCCTTCTGTGTGAATAACAGCAAAGTCAGTGCCCGTCGTTCCTCTTCTGTAAAGTTTCTGGTCTCTCCATCCTGGTTAACCAGTTTTGTATGATTTATTTTCTGCAGTGCCACAAAATATTCTGCCGTATAAGTTCCCTTTGCGCCGCGCAGCTCCCCCTGATCTCCAAGAAATGTACATTTTCCAACTCTGTCCGAAAAACCTTCCATCGCATATGGACTTGGCTTTCCATCCGGCTGCATGCCTGGTCCTAAATCAAAAGATCTCTGACTTGTCATGATTTCCAAATATTTTTCTTCTAATTCTTCCGTCGCTTTTTCATTTCCAAGACGTCTCTGGCTGGAGAAAATTTCTTTGACTTCTTCCACAAGCATTGCCCTTAACATGGTGTGCTGATAATTTTCTGCTTTATTGCGTGGGGTGAGAATATATCCCTTTTCTGACCAGGAACATCCGGTTCGAAATGCTTCATCTAAATAAATCATCTCCCCGACCGTACGATATCCCTTTTCCTGCATCCGCTTTTGATTTTCATCCGTCGCTTTTAAAACTGCACCATTTTCCTTTGCAGCCGTCTCCGCCTTTCTGGTTGAACGGAATCCACGATGTTTTGCAATATGAAGCAACACCTGTGCTAATTCTTCATCCGTCAGTTTCCGGTCTAATGCCTCATAGCGAAGCTGATAAACATCCGGTAACCCTGCCATGTTATATCGTTTCAGAAAGTCATCAATATTTATCAGACCCTGATTCTCAAAGAGCCATTTGATTCTGTCTAAACGATGTTTTCTTCTTCTAAGCCGCCTTCTTGTCGTTCGTGCAGCTCTCCTTGGTCCCGCCAAAGATTCACCTGTTTTCGGGATTTCTGCTGTATCAAATATCCTTACCCCAAGGTCTACGATACGAACCGGCTCGTCATCACTGTTGTTCTGTAATACCGCCCAGCCGACGGATGCAATACCAATATCCAACCCAATACGATAATCCATTTTTTCGTCCATGTTCCTTCTCCTCTCATCTGAACCGTTCTCTCTCATACCAGCAAACGGGACAACTGTTTTATTCTGCGCGCTTCAACAATGATCCGCATACCGGTCATTGTCATGAATAAACTTCTGTATAAAAGATAATCCCATTCCGAAGAATGGGATTAGAGCTTTTAGGTTTCTTACCTTATTGTAATAACCTAATTATCACTTGGTATGATATAATTCTCTTAAATTATACCCCTGTTTTCGACGATTGTAAATACCTGTTTTTGATTTTTTTACATTTTTCCTTCAAAAATCATGTAAAATTATTACTCCTCCATATCCTGTAAACCATAACCAAATCTTTCTAACACAGACATCAGATTTGCTGTTTTATTATCATAAAATTCACTGTCCGGTTCTGCTTTTTGAATGATCAGTCTCTCATACAGTTCCTCTACCCCGCCTCTGACATAATCATGAAACATGGACTGATAAGCCTGAAATTCTTCCTCCGTCTCCGCACCCCGGAATGCTTTTTTTACTGCTTCCTCAGCCGGCATGCTTTCTTTCGCATCCAGCATGATCATCATCTGCATAATAAAATCTAATTCTTCTTTTGCATTTATGACCTGCTCGGCTAAAATGCTCTTTGTCCCAAACGGCGAGAAATCTTCCTTTGCTTTACGGTCTACGCGAAATCCCACCACTGCTGCCACCATATACAGATCGATCAGTCTCCGGAAACAGGTATGCTCATAGTCACCTTTTACCCACAATTCACCTGCCATCCTGGCATGCTTTCCATGAAATTCAAACTCCTTCTTAAAAAATTCATAATTCCCCATCTTTTGTATCCCCTTCCGCTACTGATCAGATTCTACTTTCCGTATGGACGCATATGCCTCGTCAGCTACTTTTTCAATATAATAAGACGCACCGACATATTCATCGAGTCCTGTGTACTTCCAGTCCTTGTCCAGCATAAAAATAATTACCTGTTCTGATACTTCCGGCAAAACTTTTGCAATCAGACTGATATTTTTATCCCCCAGTTTAGAGAACGGTCCGTCTAAAACAATCGGCAGTGTATCTCCAGCACCCTCCACTCCAATCTGCTCTGCCTTTTTATTTCTGCTGTATTCCATGATCGTAACGATAAATGCAAAATTGCGTGCTATCTTTTCGCCCTCTGACAGATTCTTCTCTTCGCGGAAACCCACATCTGTCGGATATAACATCTGAATCTCATAATTTTCCGTCAACTGTATTCTTTTATCTTTCGCATTGAACATACGCTCAAAATTTTTTTGGATCTGTCCGTTTAATTCCAGAAATGTCTTATTCTTTTTTACCTCAAAATCATTTTTTAATCTTGTATATAATGCTTCTGCCAAATCTACACGCTCTCGCCATTTTTTATTTTCTTCGCTTCTGACTTCCTGACTCTTCATCTCAGCTTCTGTTCGTTCGATCTGCCGCTCAAAATTTAAGATCTGTCCCTGCAATGTTCCCTTTTCCACCCCTAATTTACTGTTTTCACTCTGATAATATTTCAGCATTTTTCTTTTTTCAGCAAAGTCTGTCTGCCTGTCCATCTGCTGTTCCATCCCGGCTAACTGATTACAGGTTTCCTCGTAAGCCCGGATGCTCTGATCCACATTTTGCGCATCTTCTCTTAAATCATCATAAACAGAATTGCTTTGCCGGTTCCAGCGCTGTCCTGTCCGTTCAAACTCACCCAGCAATGAACCAATATCTGCCGGCGGAAGAAAATTTCTCTGTTCCATCAGACTTTCTAATTCCTTAGACTCCGGTAATATTGGAGTTCCACAGATACATCTGCCTGTTTTTATAATATAGTCAATACTTGCCTGATGCATATGCGGTATGTCACGCCGCTCTCCTGCAACAGATTTTACCATTTTCACAGATGCCTCTATCATCGGTTTCGCAAACAACATATAAGCTTTATCACTGAATAAATTTACCAGACTTTTATATGCAGCAACTCCTCTTTCCGCCTGCGTTCTTCTTACTACTAATAACTGGTTATATTTTGCCTGCAAAATTTCCGTATTCTTATTTTCAAGAAGATACTGCTGCACCTCCTCTATTTTTTCATTATTGTTTTGTATATTGATTTCGATATTTTTTATCTTATCTTTACACTGCTCTATCTCATGTTCCATGCGATTCCGGTCTTTTTCCAGATTATCATACATATTACCAGAACCTGATATCTTTCCTTTGAACTTTTTAATAACGGAATGACTTCCCATATCCTTCAAATGCCAGATTGCAGCCTGATACGCAGATAATCCGGTCAGTGTATGTACAGACTCTTTGATATTTTCACGCACACCGTTAACAGTTACATCATTCCATCTCTCTCCATCAAACAAAAAATAATGTGACAGATTTTTGGGAAATAATTCACGGATTACCTCTTCTATTTTTTCCGTTTCCACAGAAATACCGGCATTTGGATCATCCTTTTCTGATATTTCCAGTGAAACTTTCTTATAAAATTCTTTTGCGATCAACTGTGGATATGCACGCGTATAATGGATTTCACGCTTGATCCGGTATCTTTTTTCATCATCAACAGCAACCAGTTCCACCGTAACATCCGCTTTACTGTTCGCATCCATCATTGCCAGAATATCATTGTTTAACAGCTGGTAGTCTTCCTGCTGCTTTCCGCGTTCTGTCAATACCGCACCATAAAGCACCCAGCGAAATGCCTGTGCAATTGTTGTCTTGCCAACCGTATTATCTCCCAGCACGACAGTAACATTTCTTTTTTCATCGCAGCTGAACTCGATTACATTCTGCCCCTTATACCTCATAAAATTATTCATTGTAATGCTCTGGAATTTCATGCTATTCTCCCCCTAAGTCTGCTACACTGACATCTTCGCATAATCAACTATGATCTTTGCAAGTTCCTCAGCCATCCTCTGATCTGTTTTTGCCTTGCTCCGCAAATTTTTACGCTCCACATGAAGAACCTCAAAAATCATATTCCGCATTACTTTTTCACTGACCTCTTTCATAAAATACCTCCATCCTGCATTGTTCTTTCGTAAAACAATATCTTTATCTGCACTTTCCAAGCCGTATTTAACTTAATAAAGTACTGATCCGCTCCCTGATATCCCCCTTCAGGAAATCATACCGTTCCCTTAAAATCTGTTTTACCTGATCTTGTGGTATATCCGAATTTGTATAAGCCGTAATATGCAGTTTTGCTTTTGCTTCCGCGTTGATCTTCTGTACATAATCTTTTAAGGATTCATCGGATATTTCCTTATTTGCTTTTTTCGTTATGTACACAAAATTTAAAGGCGAGTTGCAGATATTTTTTTCATCATCACGAAGTTTTTTCGTAGATTCCCCTACCTTTTTTACTGTTCCAAGCGGTATAATATGATGTGCCTCAAATCTTTCTGTTTCATCGGAATATGCACTTAAAATTTTATTTTCGTCAAACATATCCTTATATGTCTTTGACAGCAGATACTGACACATAAACATGCGCATCACTTTTTTCGGGATACGGTCTTCATCCGCCTTTTCCATCAGTAAAAACTTTTCATCCGAAAAATTCTGTGCTTCCAACACATAATTTTTGATATTTGCAATCCAGTCAACATTCTCTTTTCGGCTGGATGCCTGCATTGTCTTTACCATGGTCTGAAGATGCGCGATCATCTTTATATTCTGATCTTTATCATACTCGCCGGAAAATAATGATGACCAATACCACGCTTCTAAAATATCGTGAACAGTTTTATCGTTAAACCACTCATCCTTTAAAAATATAACTGCCACTAAGACAATCATCAAAGAATAATTTATTTCCTGGATATTCCGAATTCCGCATCTGCTCTGAAAGAAAAACATTACCCTGTCTATGGCATCACAAACCTTTTTCGCATTATCATTAATATCCGTTGGTGCTAACATCAGAATCTGCTTCTTCTTTATATAATCTAATTTGAATTTATCCGGTTCAAATAACTTGTTATTGCAATACAGACACAGCACATCTAAAAAAACATCAATATACTTTCCTGCTATGTCATTCTTTTCCTCGTTATAACATCCCGTACTGATGGATGCATTGTATTGATTATTTTGTATTTTTTTCCCAATCAAGGGAACAATCTGATCCGGTAAGACCTGTTTGTCATAACTTTTTTCTTCCTGAATATACCTGACCAGACGACGATAAAAATTATCTGTACTTACTTTTGCAACTCTCGCCATAACCAGATCAAAAGTATTTAAACTGATTCCTCCACGATTTAAATTCTCATAGATATCGATCGCCCTGTCACGCTGTTCCCCCGATACCTCAATCTTATTCAACGCCATATTCTTTACACAGGAATCCAGATAATTTGTCAGACAGACTTTCCACACCATTTGTTTTTCTTGCACTTTTTCACCGAACTTAGAATGATCTTCTTTTATTTCATTACAGTTTTCATCATTTCCAAAAATCTCTGCTATAAAATCATTCTTATTTTCATCCGACAAATCTGTAAAATGCTGTCTGATCTCATCTCCGATTTTACCTGCAATATCAGAGGTGATCGTATTATAGCGCAGCATTATCTGCGCCTTTTTTATATTTTCCGGTGCCACCATCAAATACAGCGGTACTAAATATCCATCCTCATTTGTCAGGCAAAAATCATCCAGACGGGTCGACAAAGACTGCTGTGGATTATACGGCTCTCCATCCTGATTAAAAAATGCGGCACATGTAATAAACGGTAAAATATCCGCTGTCAGAAAATCCGGTTCCGCAGAATCTGATATGGGAAAAGTCAAATTATGGACTCCAAACAGATCTGCCTCTTCTTTACAGTTCTCCCACTTTGGAATTCTTAAAAAAAATCTTCGCTGTAATGCCCGTGAACTCAATTTTGAAAACATTTTACATTTTTCATAAATCACATTTGAAAAAACATTCGTAAGCGCTGTCATACGCTGCTGTCCATCCAGTAGAAATTCGACCTCACCATCCTGGCTTTGATATGTATTTTTTTCTTTCATACCGATTGACTTCGATGCATACTCATCCGGCTTTGATTTCAACAGTAAAATACTCCCTATCGGCATTTTTGCCAGAACTGATGCTACGATCTTTCTCTGTTCTTCATCCTTCCAGACAAATCCTCTCTGAAAATCCGGCAGCAGCATTTTATCCTCTGCGATTTTTCTGACAATCTCTCCAAAATCCAAACGTTGATTTTCCATTTTTCCTTCACCCTTCTGCAATTTCTTCTATCGCATTGATTAATATTTCCAACTCACTCTGCTTTGTAAAACGTCCGATCCCCACCCGGATCACGCCGCCATATTTTTCATCTTTTAAATATTTATGGATCAGCGGTACACATTGATACCCTGTTCTGACCGCTATATGATAATCTTCATCGAGCAGCATCCCCACTTCATCCGCACGGTAACCCTCTATGGAAAAAGAAACAATTCCGGTTCGTTTCATTTCATCCCAAGGCAGATACAGTAAAACTCCGTCTATTCTTTTTAGCTTTTCAATCAGATATTCTGCAAATTTTCTTTCTTGTGAAAGTTGCCTTTCCATGTCACAGCACGCTTCTAAGGCTGCATGTAATCCTGCAATCGCAACTATATTGGGGCTTCCCGGTTCTAAGATTCCCGGCATTTGTCCTGGCATATCAAGGTTTAAGGAATCACTGCCTGTTCCACCCACAAGAAACGGTTTTAAAGAAATATCCCCCTCACTGATAAATCCTCCAACTCCAAACGGACCATAGAGTGTTTTATGCCCCGCAAAAACATAAAAATCGATTCCACTCTCTTTCAATTTTACCGGCACAAGCCCAAGCGCCTGTGAACCATCCACCGCCACAACTGCTCCATATTGTTTTGCTGACTCTGCCACCTCATTGATTGGCAGAATGTAACCTGTCACATTGCTGACATGACTCATAACAACGACTGTTGGATGTTCTCTGGTGAACTGAAACCTGATCTGTGACAAATCTAATTCTAACGACTCCCTGTTTAATGCAAGTTCGATAATTTTAAATCCATATTGTTTCTGGTAATGATACAACACTCTCATCATTGCATTGTGCTCAAAAGGTGAAACATATACGATATCCGTCTGTTTCCATTCGAGTCCCCCTAAAATCACGTTACATGCAAGCGTAGCAGAGGCTGTAAACACAACCTCTGCTACATCATCTGCTCCTGCAAGTTCTTTGATCTGTTTTCTTGTACTCTCAATCAACCCGGATGCCTGCCGCGCCAGCGCATAAGAACCCCTGCCTGCATTGACAGCACCGGTCCGCGCAATTTCATCCATTGCCTGATATACACATTCTGGTTTTGGAAATGTCGTCGCTGCATTATCAAGATAAATTTCTTCCATAACCAATCTCCTCTTCTCTTACTGTAATAATCCCTCTAAAGTCTGCACCAGCACTGCAACCTTCTGATTTGTTTCGAGCGTATTCCCAAAGTCCTCCAATGCCTCTTCTAACATATTCTTTAAGTAAAGGCTCGTTGTATCCGAAATATCCGCATTATAATACTTTTCTATGGCATTTCCATTCTGGTCTGTCAACAGGATACGACTGCTGCCACCTGCATCTTTACCATGTTCCTCAAGTTTTTCAACTTCAGCTTTTACCGCGTGCAATTTCTCCTGAAATTCTACAAAGTTTGTATCATTCCAGTCCTCTAAATATACCCCTGATAAAATATAAGACAACGCTGATACAATTTCTCCCTCATCATTGGTAGAAAGTTTCTCTAAATAATTCAAAAATTCACTCTCTGCCGTTGCCAGTACATGATTTCTTGATGAATAATTCTGTGCCAGATACCATTCGTGTAAACATGCTTTCAGACTCACATTCTGCGTTTTTCCAAATTCGCGCTTTATGTTTCCTGCGACCTGTTTTTTTAATGTAATAAATACATCATCTAATATTTTTTTACTTTCTTTTAAATCCTGTGCCGTTTGCTCAAAACCAGGTTCTCCATAGCATGCCGGAATTTTTTCAAATAACAATTCTCTTGGATTGATTTCTGCTCTTCTCAACAGATTCCTAAGTTTCTTTATCGATCCACTTTGATTTTCCGGAAGATTTAGTGTTATCATCGTGTACTGGGGAAGTGACCGATACCATTTCTGCATGCAGGCAGCAATCTGTGCGAATCTGCTCTGTCCGGAAAACTTCTCCGTATCACATTCAAAAATCTTTTCCAATTTTTTTAAATATTTTTCTTTTTCAACGGTTTCCAGCTCCAGATACAATGCATAGTTTTCTGGAAAATCATTCACATGATTCAGGTTATCCGAAGTAATTTCCAGCTCTTTCTCCCCAATATAAATGACCGCTGTTCCTTCAATTTCAGATAATTTTTTTGCCAGAAACAATGGAATCACTCCTCGCCTTGCGCCAAAACATTTTCCCTGCAATCGCTGGTATAATATCTGAAAAGACTTTTTTTCACCTGCACATTCCGCAAAAAAACGATCTATCTCTAAACTAACTTTCTGACAGCCCTTATCCCCTCTGGTATGCACAAATGCAGCACGATATACCATAGCCTCCGGCATGGTTCCTTTTTGGTACACAGACAGATCCTCATGCCCTAACATTTTATCGATCACCTGATTGCGCGCTCTTAAATACTGCTTGCCGATGTGTTCAATATTTAACAGTTCATGGTTTACACGCGGCGCGATTGCAGGGTTGGTTACCCGGCGTCGTTTAGCCATAATATTCTCTGCAGACATCACTTAATATCTGATTAAATTCTGCGGCCGTTGTACACTTTTCTTTTTTCTTTTGCGTCTGGAGAACTATTACCTTTCCGCTCTCCGGCAGATAATGCTCTTCCAGATAGATATTAATTTCAAACCGGATATCCTCAGCACATAATTCAAGTTCCTGCAGCAGCACTTCATTTTCTTCAATAAAGCGTTTGTCCCCTTTTAACGTCATAACCGCCTGATAGCGAAGTAATAATTCCTCTTTGTCAAAACGTTGGTCGGACACTAACACAAGAATTCTTTTATCCGCCAGTTTATCTAACTGCTTTTGTATCTCATCTGTTTGGGGTTTTTCTTTTTCCGGCATCACTATAATTTTTCCGTCTGAAAACTTTTCATCAAACAGATATCTTGTATTTTCCAGGGCAAAAAACTCTTCTGAAAACATATACTCATACTGAAAATAGCGTGTCATCGCATATTCCTGATTATACTGCTTTGGCAGTTCATACTCTGTGTCTGCAGCCTCTGACAGAATCTGGCAAAAATTACAGTGCCCTTTTTGCTCATCCATCTTCTTCGTGATTTCTTTTTCCACATCAACGCCTGCATTGCTGCGGAATGCATATACTCCGACACTGCTGCGGAACATTAAAATCCCATCTTTTTTTAATTTTTCCATTGCAGGACGATACTTCTTTTCCGGGTCCATCCCTAATGCAAGACAGATTGCCTGATCCTGTGCAGGAAGTTCATCCTCTCTATGTAACATACGGATTACTGCGATTGCTTTTATGACAGCTTTCTCATCTTCCGTTTCCGCTTTTCCCAGCGCATACTCTGCCTTCAGCCACTCTGAATGGATCATCGGTACATCTTCGGTTTCACGGAACATTGATTTAAAATAATCATAAATTTTATCAACGCCTACCCAGTTTTCTTCATTCCGCTCTAACAGCCATGATAAACTTCCCTGTCCATCATCTGCTAAAAATGTAAATATTGTTCTCTCATTCTGTGCAACACGTTCACTGATATGAAGTAATGCATACGCAGCAAGCGGTGTCAGCGGGAAACATCCTTTGGCAACGATCCGTTCAAAGTCCTGCTCTGAAAATAATTTCTGAAAACATGGAAGCTGATAGGATAACTTCTGGAGCTTCCCCTGCTCATTTTTCACAATCTCTTTTTCATATTGTTTCGAAAACGCAGGTTCTTCCTTCCGGATTGAATTGGCGATCAATTCATAATTATTTTGTGCGGATACGACGAAAGATATCTCTGAAATTCTTCCTTCTACTCCGCGAAACGCATTTTTCATGGAAGTGTCTATACTCCTGGTATACTCATGAATACTTTTATGTGCCACCATTGTAAAAAATAATTTCTGATCGGAACTTTCCGCCAATTCGCACATATCCTGCAGCGTTTTCATATCCTCTGCAAAACCGGATTTCTCATGTCCTTCTATATATTTACTGAATTCATCAAAAATAATAAAGATGCCCTCATAACCACATTCTTCTGTCAGACTTCTTATAATCTGCTGATATGACCGTATGGTCTCAGACTGCATCAATGGCATAAAAGTGCTTCCTGCCGTCAGCATCGGATATAATTCTTTAAATAATTCCAATGACTGTTTATGTTTTCTTTTCAGATTCTTTTTCAAATCCTGCACATCTGTCTGATGTTCCGTCAGATACTCACAAAATCTGGCATACACATCCGAATATTCCTTTTCCCACTTTTCAAGGATTCTAAGTGCTTCTGTGAATGCAGTCTCCGGTGCAATATCCGACAAACCATTTTTCTCTAATGCCTCGCGCAGTGCGAATAATAAAATCTGATTCATGGAAAACCCCGGTACAGAAGAAACCAATACCGGTAAATATTTTTTATTCTCCTTCCGGATCTGCGTGACTAAATCCGCTGTCTCCGGATCTGTGATCTTTATTTTTTCAAAAACACTCTGTGGCAGGTCACAGGAAAGAATTGAAAGCAATACCAGTAATAAATGGGATTTTCCCTTTCCATACGGACCGATTAAAACAGTTGCATGTTCTTTTGCCTCTCCCGTCACAGCTTTTAAATATCTGCGCAATATCAACATGGATGACCGTGTCGGTATATAATGTTCAATTCTTCCATGATCTCCTATATCAAGCTGCAAATTGACTGCTTTTTGGAAATTACGGTTGATATGTATTAAGTTTCTCCATTGTTCCATTCCGGCAACTCCTATATGTCTTTATCTTTCGTAATAATTTTTTACGATCATTTCTCCGGTCAATCCTTTTTCCCAATAAATCATATTAAGACCTGCAGTGCGGTTCATTACGATCTTATCTTTTTCCTCCAGACGCTCTAACATCTCTATCAATGCTGTACGTTTCAACTGCAGTATCTTTCCTGGACTGTCCATTTCTTTCCACAGATCATCCAGATAAACAGACGTACGTTTTTTTTCCTTATCTACCAATAAAAACCAGACAATATCCTCCGGTAATTTGTTCAGATCTGGCTGTTTTCTGTAGTAAATCCCCTCTGTATTTTTCAATAATCCTAACTTTCCAAATGGACTGGCGTTTTTTTCTTCGGGATTTGTCTCCTTTGCCGGCATATACATCCGTAAAATTGCATCACAATCTGCATAGACAGAACTCTGCGCAACCTGCACTTCATCGTCTAAATCACTGAGTAATGTCTCCATCTCATCATATAGCTGCTGTTTTTTAAATTCCTCATAAGAAACTTCATTAAAAAATAAATTCCATGCCGTTGCCAGTTCCCGGTTTTTTGCAATTTTGCAATGTATCAGCCATAATGTAAAATAATCTTCCACGCATGGATCATGTGCAAGAATCAACTGACCAATCGCAGTGAGCATAACACCCGTTTTCGGAGAATCTGTAACCAGCTCTGCTGCCCTGAGCCAGTACCGGATTGCCTTTGCCATATTCGGTCCCACTCCAAGTGCATCTGCTCCATAATTTTCTGAAAAAACTTTCGGATTACGGTCTACTTCATATAAACCCTTATTCAGCCATCCTTCACGAAGGATAAAACTTTCATGCCCTTTAAAACGGTATTTATTTTTTCCCATTATTCTTTATCCTCCGTCCGCTGTCTTTTGATTGCCAGAACCTTTCTCATATAGCATCCAGCCGTAAAATGGTTCACACATTCGCCACAGCGTTTACATTGTTCGTCTGAAATATGGTACTCAATCTCCCCATCTTTATTTTCCCTGATAGAAAGCGCATTAAATCTGCACACACTCTCACAGGCCAGACATCCCATACACATCTGATATTTTGTGAGCTGACATTTTATTCTTTCTTCCGCCGTTTTCAAATCTTTCGCACCGGCTATTTCTGTTTTTAAAATGGTAACTCTCAAATTGGTTGTTCCAATCCGCCCCTGCAGTTTCAAAACGATCTGCTCTCTTTTATCAAGTACAAAAACCTCTCCCAGCCTTGTATTTCCCATATCAAAATTCAGATACCCGAATGGACGGAATAGTTCATACAACTGTTCTGAAATTGGACGCTGTAATTCATAATTGAACGAATTTTCCTCCGTGGCACATGGTGTGAATGACACAACGGATTTCTGTGCATATGCAACACCATTTCCCCCCTGTCTTGCCTTCCAATACCCATCATCCACATAAACCTCAGCATCTTCTTTTCCAATGCTTGTTGCAAAATCAATCAGCATCTCTCTAAAATGCTTTGACTGCTCATGCATATGTACCTTAGATAAAAATTCAGACCAGCCACTGTTGTTCGGACAGCACCAACATCCAACCCTCGCATAGCCAAGACGGTATGCATCGTTAAAATCAATTCCTGTTGTAAGAATATATAACCAGATGTCAAAATCCATCCAGTCGATAATGGGTGATATGATCCTCTGTTTTGTGATCTTCGGACTGTCAGACTCACGCTCATACTTGCTCCTGCTTACTGACTCACTGCGCCGGATCCCATAAAAAGTCAATATCTGCTTTTTGTCCCTGTATAACGAACGAATTTTTTTCTGTATGGTTCCCGTTTTAAAAACAGTACAGCACCAACGCATCACACGACTCGGCGGACCGATCAGTTTGCACAGTTCCTCAAAATCTTTTTCCTTATTGCGTGCAGAGATCACAGGTGTTTTAGGATGATTTTTCTTAAATCTTTCCACATAGGTATAGGTAAATGGAAACTCCAACGTTGTATCCCCGAAAATATGCATGATCTGAGGTGTGCTCAATGCACGTAATACCAGATTCGAAGTCACTGTAGAATCTTTGCCTCCACTGAATGAAACAAACATATCCATTGCACCAAACTCACCCACTGCTTTTCGTATATAATTTCCTGCTTCCTGCGTGATATACTCATACCGTTCTTTATTTGCCTCAATAAAGCGTCCCGTCATCTCATCAAAATAACAATAGGTATTCTGTGTACTATATTTTTCATATTGTCTGCGGACTTCATCTGCATTGATCTTTTTCAGTTCTTTTACAGAAAAAGCAATCTTTTTTCCGTCCACAAAATAATGGTTTCCCGTTCCATTCCAGACTGATTTTTTCAGAAATTCAAATGGCTTTTGCAAGATAATTTCGATTAAAAGTCTTTCCTCTGGAAATACAGGCCGGACGTCCGTTGTCAGCTTTTTTGCCTCCATCCCGCATCTGCTGCATCTGTTACCATACAGTGGAACATTACATTGTCTGCACCAGTATATCGTAGACTGCACGTCCGCCCTGCCTCCACAGCACTGACATGTACTTGTCTCGCATACGGTTCCAAAACATGGCTGTTTTTCTGTTGTTTTTTCATTTCTATTGTGGCAAATATATGTTATCATGTATCTTTCTTTATAAGTAGAATTTATATAGGTATTTTTCTTAGAATTTAAGAATATATAATGACATTATATTCTTAGTTTAAGAGAATTTCAATCAGATATTATCCAGAAAAGAAAGATTTTATAATTTCAGGCAAAATAAGTAAAAATGCAAAACTGTAAATATATCAAAAAAAGCCTTGAACTTTCGTTCAAGGCTTCTTCCAAGCAGGGGATGAGAGAATCGAACTCGTGAACCGCATTTTATCAAATTCCGCTTATCTTGTGGAGTGCCGATAAAATGCGGTTTTTACTGGTTCTGATTGCTGCGCATTTCGCACGTTTTTTGCATTATCCGCATAAATTTTACAGCACTATGCAACACGAAATGCAACACGAAATGTCTATTCTTTTACTCTGCATCATTTATATATTTTTACAGATCTTACTCCTATGTATCAGCGTTTGCGATTGCCCACCCGACTATTCCAATGACCGCAATTGCCATTACCAATGCCGACACATACTTTACATATAAATTATTGAGCACAATCATTATTATTGTCATAGCTAAATTTATCATCATAACCACATTGGGGGCTACCCTCGATGTTACAATTCCTATAAAACATAATATTAAACAGATTATCATGACAACACATATTGCATGTATAACCAATCCCAATATCAACGCCCCGAAATAATCTTGAGGATAATTAAATAGGAAAACCAATGCTTCCTGCATACCAGCTGGTTTTTCCAATCCCTGAATGTGATGTTGATATGAAACAAGTAGCACAGAATATATAATTGCAACGATCATACTTATCCAAAGTTTTGTACAACTATACGCTTTTTCGATTAAATCCATAATGTTTTCTCCTTTCATACAAAAAGGAGCATACAACTGGCAAATATGCTCTGTTTTTTATACAAGCGTCTCTACCGCTTAGTTTTTTTATCAACCCAAATTTTGAAAGCTCGCTTGCCATAGTCCCTAGCATAAATGCGTGCACCGTCTTTGGTTGTAATCCATGCTCTAAAAATATACATGAAACAGTTCCTCCTTTCGCATCTTCTGCTTGCGAAAGCCTAACGACAGTGCTATAATTAGCTTGCGAAGAAAATTATAACCAGTTGAACTGTCGTAAGACTTTTCAACAAACAGCCAAGCATCTCGTGTGCTTGGTTTTGTTTATGTAAAGGTATGACCTAAACATCACTTAGATAATTGACACAGTGCCGCTTTTTCTGACACCTTGCATAAATTCATTACCTCTTTTACATTATGTCCCTTTATTACTTCTTTCAGCATTAAAACTTCTCCTCCAAAAGCATCTGCCTGCCATTCCGGGTCTCGAAAAACAACTATTCCTGTATTATCACCAACTCTGGCATAACTAATATTTTGTTTTTCGTGAAATAAAAGATGACCCAACTCATGTGCTAATGTAAGTCTATCCCTTCCACTACCAGCTATAGCTCTATCATATACGTCTTGTCTAATTTGAATTTCATTTCTATCGGGATATGTTATACCATGACATTCTCCCATTTCGTCCTGTGGTAAAACACGAAAATTAAAATTCGAGTCTATACTTGGTAATTTGATTTCCAAAAACCTAACAATATCAAAAAACATATCATTCTCCGAGCCATCAATTTTTCTTATCAGCTCTGCTGTTTTTCTAATATCTTTTCGTGATAATGGTTCCGCAATACACCGTGCCATAAAACCCTCCTAGTCATTTTTTCATGTCCAAAATTTTCTGAATTTCTTTAATTTGATTGTTATCTAGATCTTTAAACTTCCTCGCAAATGAAAGAGCCAAATTTGTTTCTCGACTATTTGTGCCATCAAATGTAAGATTAATATCACATCTATCCTCATAAGCTAATTTTTGCAATGTAGTTGCTTTTTCATCTGATAAATTATATTTTGTGACAATGGTATTAACCCATGCATCAGGCACCTTTCTATTACCATTTTCTACAGCCGATAAATATGCCGCTGTTACGTTCAGTTTATCGGCCATATCCTTAAGAATCTCGTCATTCTCGATTCTTATTTTTCTTAGCTCCTTACCAAACTTTGTAAGCATATTCTTTCCCTCCATATGTGTCATATTCAATTGTTTCACTATATTTATATCACATATTGTTTTTTCTGTCAACAACTTGTTTAATTGTTTTCCTCATTGTTTTTTATTTTTATAGGCATTGGCATTCATATATTATATAAAAAATGGCGAGATTTCTCTCGCCAAACATGCTTTACAATGATCTTAATCCAACGTTCCAACTCACTTTTCCGACAATTCCATCCGCCGTCAGTCCATGATTCTTCTGCCAGGTCTTTGTTGCGTTCTCTGTTCCGCTGCCAAAATTGCCGTCTGGCGTCGTACCGATGATGATCTGCCATACCTTGACTGATTTTCCCTTGCTGCCTTTTTTAATTGTATTCATACTGTAATCCTCACTTTCTTTCTCTGTGGTAGTGGTTGCACCGGTGCGACTCTCCACTTTCTTATTATAAAGAGCTGCCTCGGCTTTTCTTCTCCGCTGTAATCCCGGTAATGTTTTACCAGCAGCCTTACAGTACTGCTGCATTGCAGACGGAATCTGATTCATTACTCTGCCTGTACACAACTTTTTCACGTTGCCCTGCCCTAGGTTAAAAGCAAAGCTGACCAGTGCATCAAACTGGTTCTGGTTAAGTTTGTCCGTAAATGGGACATAGGACGGATTGTTGATATACTTTTCAAACTTTGCTATGTCCTGCTTTAAATACTCGTCCGCCTGTGCCTGCGTGATCTTCATTCCTTTATGTACGCCTGCTGTGTGACCGTACCCGATCGTCCACGCACCTGCAGAACACTGATAGGCTGCCAACCGGCAGCCTTCAAACTGTTTGATAAGGGCAAGACCAGCCTGTCCGATTTTTCTATTTGCCATGATTATTCCTCACTTTCTTTAATCTCTGTTTTGCTGTCTAACAATTTCTGTGTAATATCCAGTCCTGCAATTAAAAACTGCGGCACATTCACATTCATCTCTACCAGATTTTCCAAGATGCTGCGGACCTCATTAATCAAATATGTTGCCAGCGTGAACCATCCAAAGAGCTGCACAAACGAAAGATTAATACCGATAATCTCCCCCATATGTACAAAGCTCATTGAGACGAAAAATGCCATACCAATTACAATCCAATACCATACTTTTTTTAAGATTCCCTTTGCTCCGATGGCACTTGACTCATTCTTTTTATAGAATCTCGCCTTGCAGTACCCGGTTGCATAGTCGATCACATTAAGAATCAGGAATCCGGCAAATAAAAACCAGTACTCGCCGAACAATGCCGCCCCGATTGTTGCAATCAGTCCATAGATCATGTTAATTTTGTCAAATTTCATAAAATTTTCCTCTCTTTCTGCCCGTAGGCTTTATGCAAAAGAGCCGGCTACACAACACATGGTCATGTAATCGGCTCTCAGGCGCTTTAGATTATTCAGTTGTCTTTACTGCATCCAGCTTATCGCTGATCTCCTTAAGCACAGCATCTAACTTTCTCCAATTTTCATTTTCCAGTTCCATATCGTAGAATTCATTTTCTTCCGGGATATTAAATCCATAGTTTTCTGTCTGACTCATCAGGCATCCTCCTCTTCTGTGTATACTTTGCCTGTGATCTGCTCATATTCCTCCGGCGTGATCCATTTACCTACAGCATTATGTACACGGTTCTCATTCCACAGTCCTTTGTCATAGTAATTTTTTACTTTTTCATAATTCTTACTCATCTAAACTTACCTCCATCTGCATAGCCATATAGTCAATATCTGCCCTCTGTTTTTCGATACTGTCCGCGTTCTCGGCTGTTTTTTCTGCATTCTCGGCTAAACTCTCAGATACAGCAGTGATCCTCTGCTCGATGTCATTAACTTCTTTTTCCAGGACAACGATTTTCACATCTTCCCTCAGAATAACCTGTTCTAAGACTACATACCCCGGAATCACTGATGTCAACATGTCCTCATCAGTATAAACCTTTAACACTGTAAGTTCTTCTTTATCTGAAAAAGCTTCCTGCAGTTCTTCGCAGGTTTTGTTATCTGCAAATTCAATATTCAGTTTTCCATCCACATGATTAATATTGTTGATGGTCAGAATGTTTTTTGTGGTTTTTAATTTCATAAAAATTCCTTCTTTCTTATTATTTTTCGTAAAACAGCGGTTTAACCAATAAATATTTCCTAAAAGTATTAGCAAAAGACTGGTCTGGATTTGTCGGTACATTGTTTCCACAATTTAATGTGCAAAATGATAATGTTGTCGATATTTATGCTGATAAAACTGACGGTACATATCCTGCTGTACGTGTTGCCCGTGCTAGTGCAGATTATGATGGTAATAACATTCCAGACACATATTTAAAGAAATCCGACGCCAAAACCATGTTCAATACCGGATACCGTCAGGTAAGCAGTAACGAATTTAATAAATACTTCTCCGATACATGGAGTTATGCAGGTGCGGACGGATTATCTATTGATTCCGGAACGTGGCTGGTAAATTATTACTGTTGGGTTTCTGAAAGTTCTACTGTGGATGTTGTATCATTAAAAAGTACCGTCGATCAGGCGATTGGAATCACCGCCCCAAACAGCGGAAACGGTGGCACGTGGCTGACCATGCATGAAATAATATCTGGTAAGGCAATTACCAATTTAAAATTTTTAATAAAAGTACCAAAAGCTGTGACATTTGGACAGATCAGTACAAAGATAACTGCTATAAAACTGTGTTAAATATTAAATATATAAAACGCAGACCTTAATCCTTATTGTCTGATAAGCTTGTGAAAAAACGTAAAATGAATATGGGACGTTATAATAAGTTGCTGAACCGACTATAACACCTATGTTATCTGAACCATTGCCAGCCATGGAGGCATCGTTGTGTGGACCGCCGCAGATAAAACCGCCAAGAATTGTGTGCCCCTGTGCTATTAAATTATCAATTTCAGTGGTTTTTCCGCCGACATATCCCCAATAGGTATATTTAGGGAAAAATGCTTTGCTTTCATTGGTAGTAATGCCTTTGAACTCTATAACAATGGATTTCACCTTGTTTTTTTCAATAATATTATCAACCTCTGTCTGTGTATAATATTTCTTTAAACCGCTGTTTAACGTACTTATCTGTTTCGCCAAACTGCCATCCACATTCGGATTTGCCTGTCTTGCATCAAGTGCGTAGCCTGCTTCCGTGGTAGTGTTATTGTTGGCAACTGCCGTTTTCTTTAAATATGTTTCGGAAATGTTCTTTCCATTTCCATCACATTCCGCTTTTTTAGCTGATGCCACATTTTTATCACAATCCGATGTGTTGTCTACCTGATCCAATCCCTTAAAAAGTTTTTCTACACTCTCAAAATTCTCATTCACGGTTTTCATATCCACCGGATCTGTTCTTTCAAACAGCTTGAATTTAAAAATATCTGTAAGTTTCATGTTATCCTCTCTTTCTCAGTCCGATTTCTGCAACCTGTTCCACTGTAAACCGTGATAATTCTTCCATTGTATAATTCGCGATATTTTCTACCTTTGCACTCAGATTCTTCGGAATACTGATGTTTCTCAATTCCCAGTGTGTAAACTGCCCCAGTATAATATGCGGATACGGTTTTAATGTCTTGTACTGGTTGTAAAGCAGTTCTGTGTTAAGCAAAATATTGCATGGCACGATTTCGTCTAAAATATCCACCACAGAATCATATTGATTTTTCTGCGCTATACCGATTTTAACGATCATTGTCTGACCGGGAATATCAAAGTCTATTGCGTACTCTGTACCACACAATTCCTTTAATTTTCTTTCAAGGAAAGCATAGTTATACGGCAGACACACATTCCATTTGGTCAGACACCGGAAGATTCTATCTTCGAGCGTATCATCACTTTTTGGTGTCACACCAAGGATCTTTTCAAATCTGGCAATTCCCTCTTCGTCACAGGATGTGATGTACCGGTTATCAATCATCCTGTTATGTTTGGATTCCAATAATCGAAACTCCGGTGTTTCCGTATCCATAATTTCAGCCAGCTCACTGTATTCCTGCAAATACAAAGGGAGCAGCTCCTTAAGATTGATATATCTATCCTCCATAAGTAACCACCCCCATGACCGGAATCTCATATTCTGTTAATTCAAGATTTTGTGTACCCCCATTGATGGTTGTTCCTGTCACATCAAGCACACCTTTCACACCCATGATTGCAGCATCCAGCGACGCAATTCTCACGATCAGATGATTCTGGTTCTCCCAGTCCTGCCGCAACGATAAAATGTACTTTTTCATTGCGTCCTCAATCAATGCTTTACATTCATTCAATCCATAACCACTGTCAAAGGTGATATTCATTGCAATATTTACCACTGACTCTTTCGCCGTCTCGACCGTAACCACATGCCCGATCGGCGCCAGCCCGTCCCCCATGCCATCACCGTTTGGATCAAACTCTTTCTGGACTGCAGATATCAATGTATCCGTAGCTTTTCCATGTGCACTGTCTAAAATAACAAGTTTCACTGTTCCCGGACCATTCCACGTCCGTATCACTTTGACTGCTCCGCCCCCCGCCAGTGCAAGCGTTTTGTTTCGATAATCTTTTACATTACCGGAAAATGCCCTTTCCTCAAACGATTCAAAATACCTCTGCCGCAGGGATTCCGTACTTTCTTCCGCTTCTCCATAGATCAAAACCCTCGTGATCTTTGCAGTCGTGAGACCGGAAATATATTCGATTGGCAGAACATCTCCCGTATATTCATTTCCGACCGTACCGATCTGCTCACAGGTGACCTGTCCGGGAGCTGTAACGATATAGGTATTTTCCCCGCCAGTAAATCTTTTTCCGTCCGCAACCTCTACATCGGTTTCTAACTCAAGTACTGCCTGAGTTGCTTCCTTTGGCGTAATACCGCGATCCGCACATAACCGGATCAGATATTCCCTTGATGCCGTGTCTCCAAATGTCTCTGCCAGCATGCAGTCAAATGCAATATACATAGACGTCAGT